>JAEEGL011903385.1_pt1 | contig 33885 bp, 26 predicted proteins | sample 9134231 | NCBI WGS metagenome assembly JAEEGL01 (sample SAMN16246548, study PRJNA631951) | gut metagenome | biome: gut microbiome; feature: rumen; material: fiber-attached | host: Bos | place: Iran: Karaj | collected 2018-10 | reverse complement strand
GTGTTGAATATTATTTTGCTGAAATGTTATCAATACTTGAGATGCCTAATAAAGATGAATGGATCGTAGAAATCGTTCCAAGTGCTTGGAAGAGTGACCCAGTACATTTAATGGAAGGAAAAATAAAAATACCACCAAATATGTGGTATATTGGAACAATCAATAACGATGATTCAACATTTATGGTTACAGATAAGGTATATGACCGTGCTATGCCAATTGATATCAATGATAAAGGTCAAGTATTTGAACCTGAAAATATTCCAGCACAGGATATAAATTATTCATATTTAGATAAAAAATTCCAAGAGGCAATAAAAAACAATCCAATTCATGAAGAGAATCTTAAAAAGATTGAAGCCATGGATGACTATGTTATTCAACACTTTAGAATTGCTTTTGGTAACCGTATTGTTGCACATATGAGAAAATTTGTTCCGGTGTTTGTTGCTTGCGGTGGCGATGAAATAAGAGGTATTGATTACTTTATTGCACGTAAAATTTTAAGAAAATTTGAACAATTAAATGTTGCTTATATTAGGGATGAAATTGATGGATTTGTCAAATTCTTAAATGATAATTTTGGCGAAGGAAAGATGTCAGAATGTATTGAATATTTATTAAGACTTAAAAAGATGGCGTAGGTGATATAAATGGATAAACTTAAAGTAATCGATTTACTCGATACGGTAAGTGAACGTGATCAAACTAAATTTAATAATAATATCCGTTCTAGTTTGCTTATAAATACTGATTTAAATAGAGTGGATGCTGATTTTGAATGGTTAGAGATTATGGAAGATACGATTAGGTATCTAGATAATATTTTAAGAAATCCGAATAGATTTATTGTTAATGAAGAAGAGATTGTTAAGGTAGAATTAGCAAGAAGAATTACGGTTGAGAGTATTAGACATTTATCTAAGCATACGAATTATATTCAAAAGATTGAAGATAATGGTGATGTTAAACCATCTAAGATATTAAATATTCAAAAAGACGAAAGTTATGATACATATGAAAATAGGCTTATTTATACGCTTATAGAAAATATGCGAAACTTTCTTGAGATAAAAAAGAAAAGTTTAATTACTGCATCTAGTATAAAAGATGTTAAAAAAGCTAAGTTTAATGCAAAGAGTAATATTGGAAAAGAACAAGTTTTTGTCGAATTAAATTATACTTCAAGTTTAATTGATAAAAAGGAGGTTCAGGGGGATCGTCCAATTGAAGAACGTGTAAATAGACTTGATGATGATATTTCAATGCTTATGAATACAGATGTTTATAAAACTTTAAGAAAATTGCATGTTGCTAGAGTAATACCTCCGATTAAGAAAACAAATGTTATTTTAAAGAATACTAACTTTCAGTATGCGATGAAACTATGGGATTATTTACAAAATCATGTTGCTGATGATACGAAAATATTTAAAAGTAATAAGAAATACGAAGATAATGGAATTTTAAAAGAATATATGAATAATACATTTTTATTCGATTATTTGGCAATGAATACGATAAGTGCTATTGATTCAAATGATAGAAAAAAAGAAGTAATTGATGAGATTACAGATAATTTAATTCAGAGAATTGTTGAACTTAATGTTGATTTACCATTAACAGAATTAAAGGAAAAGATTGGTGATAAAATAGCAGTAATTAAATATCGTAATGAAGCTAGTTTGTCAGAGATTCAAAATGCGTTTTCGAATCGTATCAAATCTTACTTGGAGAAAGTTGAAAATATAAAGTTGGAGTGATTTTATGAAAACTATTTTAAAAATATTAAAAGGAATTATTACTTTGTTCTTGTGTGTAGTATTACTAATAGTAATATTTCAAAAGTTTACGAAAAATAAAGTTGCTTTAGGAAACATATATATATTTCAAGTTGTTTCTGAAAGTATGATGCCTGAATATAAAATTGGAGATATTATTGTAGTAAAAAAAACTAATCCTGTATCTTTAAAAATAGGCGATGACGTAACTTATGTTGGTTCTAATGAAGGAATAGAGGGAATTACCATTACCCATAGAATAATAAGGGAAAGAGAAGTAAATGGAAAGTATTATTTTACGACACAAGGTATTAATAATGCAATTGAAGATCCTGAAATATCTGAAGATAATATTTATGGTAAAGTCATATATAAAACAATTTTATTTAGTTTTGTTGGTAGACTGATGACCAATATGGTTATTTATTATGTTTTGTTTGTTAGTGTAGGAGTGGCTTTTTCGTACGAAGTGGTAACATCATTTTTTATGAAAGATAAAGATGAGGATGAGTAATATGGATAATATTACTAAAAAGAAAAAAAGACATATTATTAGACCTTCGAGGATAATTCTTTTAATTGTTTTGTTAGCAGGAAATACATTTGCTTGGTTTATTTATGCGACAAAAATTAATACCGATGTATCGGTGCATGTCAGGGCATGGAATGTAGTTTTTGAGAGTGGGGATACTGAAATATCAAACGATATTAGTATTCCTATCAATAATGTTTTTCCTGGTATGGAGGATTATGAATACTCAATTACGGCTTATAACAGAAGTGAAGTAAGTGCCAGTTTATCATATCAGGTTTTAAGTGCAAGAATTATGAATCAAGAATATGTTTCTGTTGAAGAGAAGCGAAGACTTGGATTAACTATTAATGAAGACGATTTAACTTCGTTGGAACTTGAAGATATGTTGGCTAACGATTTTCCTTTTTCAATTACTATCGATACATCTAGTCAAACAATTAGTTCTGAAAATGGTCAAGAAACATTTTCGTTATCAGTTGTGTGGCCTTATGAAAGCAATGATGATGCGGCAGATACGTTATGGGGAACAAATGCTTATCAGTATAAACAAAGTAATCCAGATGATCCAAGTATTTCTATAAATATAAAAATTACAATTACACAAAATGCTAGCTAATTATTTTGGCTAGCATTTTGAATGAAGTTTATATTTACATTGACGGCAGCAACACCATTAACAGAGGCTTGGGTGTCACTGGCATTATTCATATTTTCGTTTTCACCATCAACCCATTCAATATAGATACGATATGTATTGATGGTTGTTTGTTCATCTAACGCATGAGTGGTTGTAATCGATGTTGAATTGTTTGCAAAATTAGTAAGTGTACCATTGTTTATTTTATATCCAGTAAAGACTAAATCAGTCACCGTATTGGTATCGGCAAGTGATAGTGTTATTACTTCATTGAATGCGACATCAACATTTGATGAATCAACAGTAATATCAAAATAACCGGTACTTGTTGGAGCGATAACGTTACTGTCGATGTTAGCATTTTGATCAAATACAGGAACGACAACGTTTGAAAAATTATTATTGGCAATAATGTCTTGATTATTAACAGTAAAGGCCCATCTAGCTATGGCAAAACCTTTGTTGGCATCAGCGCTAGAGACATATTTAGCATATGTATCTTGAACTAAATCAACAAGCACTAATAGTGAAATGCATGCGAGTAATAATCTGAATTTTCTACTATTAAAGAATTTGTTCATGCAGAATCCTCCTTTACTTTATATAATCATTTTATCAAATATGCTAATGTTATGTCTTCTTTCTTTAATTCATTTTTTAAAATTGACAAATTATTGACATTTATTAATTGAAATAAATTTTGACAAAAAATTACAATTAGGACTTGCAATTTTAGAAAAAATGTTTTATTATTGTATTATATGATACAGGGCGTATGCATAGATGATGTGGTGGTGATTTATGGCCAATGAGGTAATTGTTACTGCTGATAAGGTAAAAAATAGGAAAAAAACTATGAAAATAGTTAGAAAATCCTTGTTTATCTTACTTATATTTTTAATTCTTCTATATATAATTCTTGATATTATTTATAGTGAAGGAAAATTTACAGTAACACTGGATTCAAATAAAACATTAGAAAGTGGTCTTGCTATATTTGATAGCCTTAATAATGGACATGGAAAACGAAAATTAGAAGCCACACCAATAAAATTTATGGATAATATTTCATATAAATGGATACCTGATACTGTCGATACAGAAGCGGATGGTTCGCACAACGGACAAAATTATATTGCATATAGTTTTTATGTTGAGAATCAAGGAAATGAAATCTTAAACTATCATTATGAAGTTGTTGTTGATGATGTTATAAAAAATGTTGACGAAGCAATCAGGATACGTATTTATCGTAATGGTGAAGATGTAACTTATGCGAAAAGAAACTTTTTAGATAATGAACCAGAAGAAAATACAGTACCATTTAAAGAAATAAAAAATGCGAAAGGTACAATTATTTTAGAGAAAATCTCTGATTTTAAGCCAGATGATTTGGACAGATATACTGTTTTGGTTTGGCTTGAAGGGGATGATCCAGATTGTACTGATGCGTTACTTGGCGGAGAAATAAAAATGCATATGGTTATTACCGAGGAACATATAGAACAAGGTTAGGAGTGATATAAAAATGGATAATTCTAAAAAGAAAAATAAGAAAAGGAAAAAATTAAGAACGTTGATATTACTATTGTTTTTAACAATAATCATGTTTGGTACATCAACCTATGCATGGTTTACTGCTAATAGAATTGTTAATATCGAAAATATTGATGTTCACGTTGAAACAAGTGATGGGTTACAAATATCTACTGATGGTACTACTTGGAAATCAGTAATTACTAAAGATGATATTACAAATCATGCATATAGTGGAGCATTAAACTTTATACCAAATACATTGGATGCTGTTTCTACAAACGGAGATACAACTGATGATGGTACAGGTAAAACAAGACGTCTAAATATGTTTGCTAGTAATATTGGATCTGATATTGCGGTAAATGGTGGTGCTTATACAATATATACAACACAAGTACCTGAAGCAACAGATCATACAAAGTTTATTGCGTTTGATATATTTTTAAAAGTTAGTTCCGATAAGCCTGTATTTTTAAATAGTGCAAATGATAGTTTTTCAAACGTTGTTAAGAGAGCTGATACAGAAACTGTTCAATATATTGACCGTGGATTAAAAAATGCGGCTAGAGTTGCGTTTGTGCCAATTGGTGAAGCTGATGCGACTGCATCTCAGTCTGATATTATATCTGCATATTATACATCAGATGCGCCTGATGCTAAAATTTGGGAACCTAATAATGATGTTCATGCCTCTGCTGTTGTTAATAGCGTTGGTCCTGAATATGGATTTAAAAATGCAACAGCGTTATCTTTAACTTCAAGTACACCTGTTACTTATTATGGTATGAAAGTAGCAATTCCACAAGCTGATAAAACTGATTTAATTGGTACTGTTAATGGAACTGTAACTACTTTTGGTGCTTCTAATACAGTATTTTCAGATGCTATGAGTGAAGGAACAGTTACAAATACTGCTGCTTTATATTCAACAACTGGTAGATTAATTTCTACACCACAAACTTTTGTAGCTGGAAAAGATTATCAAATATTTACTTTAAAACGAGGCATTACAAAAATGCGTGTATATATGTGGATTGAAGGGCAAGATATCGACTGTGAAAACAATGCTTCTGGAACTGATATTACATACAATATCGAGTTAAGTATTAGAGAGACTCCTGCTACTACTAATGGTGGTTAATAATTAAAATTAAGAAGATTTAAAATCTTCTTTTTTTATCTCCTTTTGTCTTTAAAAATACGACATTTTGTGATAAAATATTCATAGTAGGAGAGTAGGCGTTATGAATAAGTTGAAAGCTTTTATTAAACAACATAAATATTCTCTTTTAATAGCAGTAATTCTTGTTGCTATGTTTTTGATGTGGAATTTTATGAATTCTTTTAGTGAAACTACTACTGATAGTGCATGGGATGGGGTGGTTGCTCGTGATTTCACTAGTGGAACTGGTACTCAAGCAAATCCTTATGTAATATCTAACGCCTCTGAATATGCTTATTTTAAACAGTTGTTAGAAGGCGAGGATGCAAATGCCTATATCGATAAAAACTTTGTAATTGCTAATGGATTTAATTATGGTGAATATGAAATAAGTATTAATAATACAATTCCTTTTTCTGGAAATATTGATGGTAAAGGTAATTTAATATATAATGCTAAAATTGTTAATAATTTATTTAATGTAGTTGAAAACGCAACTATTAAAAATATTAATTTTGATGATGTTGATTACTCATTGACTAATGAAACAGGAGCATTACTTGCTAATGAAATGTCCAATTCAGTAATTGAAATGATATTATTTAATAGTAATGTTACGATTTCTGGGGAAGACGCTTATTCTTTTGGCGGATTCGTATATACATCTGAGAATAATAAATATAATAACATTATAATTAATTCAAATATTTTAGGTGAAGTTACTGATTGTTATAAATTCATTTATGAATCAGTTGATGATGAAGGAAACAACATTTTAATTAATAAAGATAATTACGGTAATAGTAAAAGTGATATTAATATAGATATTGCTAATTTTGAAATTGTTGATGATAATATTAGTTTACTTGATATAGATAATCTTGAAGATTATACTAATGACGCTTATAAAATTACTATTGTTAATAATAAATTTGTTATTGAAAAAATAGAAACTGAAGTGATTGAACAAGATATTGATGATACTTTAGAAAAAGATGATACTACTCCTGATAAAGCACCTATCAAGAGAAGTGCGGTAGCATCTGATACGATTACTGAACATGCAAGTGGATCTGATGGTAATACTTTTTATATTAATGATTTAACAGCTGATAAAAACTATTTAAAAGGATTAAATTATGCCGAAGTTAGAAGTACAACTCTTCCTAGTGGTGTTAGCACCGGTTATTATGATGATAATTATTTAGTTAAGGTAGAAATCATTTATGATGGTGCTGATATTAATAATTCATCGTTGGTTGGAGCTTTATCACCAATTAATAACGAGAATACTAATAAATTTGTGTATTTTAAATATTATCCATTAGTAAGAAATAGCAATGGTAGTTTGGCTACTAATAGTGATGGGGATAATTATATTAGAATTGAACTTATCGATAATCCATTTACAAAGAGACCTTATGTAAATAATGTTGAATATGGATTTAATGGCTGGGCATGTAATCAAAGCGTGGATACGACAGCTAATTTATGTAAAAATACCACATTTAGTTTCAGGAAATCTGATTATACAAGATATATGGATATACCGGTTAATGGTGGAAGTCAACTGATTATTCATTTAAATGCTACTTGGTATAGAGCTGATGTAGTGACAAGTTATTATGATATTTATGATTTTAATACAATGTCAATGCAACCAACATGGTATACGACTACTGAAACTGTTACTCATAGATACAATGCATATTGGAAACAAAACTATACACAGATGAAATATGACCGCTCATATAACTATAATGCTGGTTATTTACCAGTAGGAGTTTGGTATAGGACAAATAGAAACAGTGGGACATATTATTATGTATCGCAGGCTAATTCAGTTAGAGCTGATAGATATTGGGGTAATACAACACTATATGCATTTAACGCGAATACTACTGCTATTACTCAGGGTACAAGATATACTGGCGGATCAGTTACTTTTGTTGCTAATTTTAATCCTACTGGCAGTAATACTGATACCACGATTAATAACTATAATACGACATATATGAATCTTGTTGAGGAAGCTAATGGTACATATACAACGACTGAGCAAGTTACACATACAAATTCATATATTTCAACGGGTGCTAATGTTGAAGGATATTACTACAAGGTTAGTAATCCGACTGCTAACATGATTTCAACTGGTGAATATTATACCGATGATGGGTCTGTTTGTACGAGCGCTAATGCTTGTACTACCGCTTATAAATTAGTTCAATATAATGATTCAGTCACTAATTCAAATGGTAATTCAATCTATTTAACTGAAGATAATAATGGTTATATATTAGATGCTGATAAATATTATTATCTTGTTACTAGAGATATGAATATATATAGAAATACTAGTAATAATGGTGTAAGTTATACTAATTTAACTTACTATAATAGACCATTTACAGTTACTGGAACAGCGCTTAATGGCACAACTGTTTCTGGAAGAATTAATGTTAATAGTAATCAGTTAAGCCTAAAAAATGATTTAGTAATTGAAAATATTGAAATCAATGGGCCAAACTATGATTTAACTGAAACTGGTCGAAATGGATATGATAACCTAACAACGGGAGCTGATTCTACTTCTGGTGCAATATATGCTAATTCACATAATTTGAAAATAGGCCGTAATGTTAGTAGTTATGATGGCGGTTCATACATGGTTGTTCAAGGTATATATGGTGGGGCTAATAATGCTAGCCCATCTGGGACATTTAGAGTTATCGTTGAAAGTGGTTACTATTTTGCATACCATAGTGGAAGAATGAATGGTGGTACAACTACTTATACATTTAATGAAACAACTATTTTTGGTAGCGATTATGATCGTATAAAGAATAATAATGGAAAATTAAGATTTTTGATTGGACTAGATGGATATGCTGGCGGAGACAATTATGCTGGAAGTGATTCTTTATTTGCTTCATATAATATAGTTAAAAGTGGTTCTTTTGGGTATAACTATGATGGATCAGCAAATACTGATAACACTGCTGGTTTATATATTGGTGCAAGATCCGATCTTTATATGAACTCATTGACTGGAGTTAAAATTGAAGGTGGACTTATCAATACGGTTGTTGGTGGATATGGTTATAATGGATCAAACACAACTAATTCCACTTTTATTGGAATGAGTGGCGGGTCTGTTAGATCAATATATGGTGGTGCTGGGCACTCTACAACTAAAGGTAATCGTATTGTTTGTGTTACTGGAGGAACGGTAAGTTATAGTATTCTAGGCGGATCTGATAGTTATAATTCTGGTTATACAGATGATGGTATCGTTCAAGGATCTACATTAGTTTATGTTGGCGGAAATGTTACTGTAGGCGGTGGAACTGGAGAATTATATGGTGTTGAATCAGGTTCTGTGTTTGGTGCTGGTGGTGGTGATACTTCCTCAACTCAGAAAGGTACTGTTTATAATTCACATGTAATTATTAATGGTGGAACGATTAATACGTCAGTTTATGGTGGCGGTAATCATGGTTCTACTGGTACTCAGTATGCTGGCACTTCAACAACCCAAATTGATATTTATGCTGGAACTGTTGGCAGTGTTTTTGGCGGCAGTAAATCAGCTGATTTTGGTCAATCTGGCTATGAGGCATCAAGTACAATTGATATTAATATATCAGGCGGTACAATTGGTAATGTTTATGGTGGATCTAATACTGAAGGAACAATCTATGGTTCTATCAATATGGATATTACTGGGGGAACAATTACTAGTAATGTCTATGGTGGAGGCCAAGGTAGTCAAACAGTTGCTAGAAGAAATGTCGATGTGACGATTGGTAATGCTGCGACTGGTCCTACGATAAGAGGTAGCGTTTACGGCGGTAGTGCTTATGGTACCGTTAATAGCGCAAATGCTGGTGAAGTAAATATAACTGTTAATAAAGGAACAGTAACCGGTAGCGTGTTTGGTGGAGGTCAAGGTAGTGCAACTTATACGCCATATGTCAATGGTGATATTACCGTAACTGTCAATGGCGGAACGATTGGTAATGTCTTTGGTGGTAATGACCAGGCTGGTAGTCATACAAAAAATAATGAAGTTCACTTAAATGGTGGAACAATTACTAATGTCTATGGCGGCGGTAATTTGTCAAGCGTTACAAATACTCATGTTTATCTAAATGGGGCAACTGTAACTGACTTATATGGTGGATCGAATACTTCTGGTAATGTTAGTACAACTACTGTCCTTGTTACTAGCGGATCGGTTGGTAATGTTTATGGTGGAAATAATGCTGGTGGTACTGATGGATCTACGAGCGTCGAAGTTAAAGGTGGCACTGTTACAGGCAATATTTATGGCGGTGGTAAAGGTAGTGCTACTGTAGTTAGTGGAGATGTTGATGTAACTATTGGCGATAGTAACACTGGACCTACAATATCTGGTAGTGTCTATGGTGGTAGTGCATTTGGTACGGTCAATAGTGCCAATGCTGGTGAAGTAAATGTAACTGTTAATAAAGGTACAATAACTGGTAGTGTCTTTGGTGGAGGCCAAGGTAGTACGACCTATACTCCGTATGTTAATGGTGATATTACGGTTACTATTAATGGAGGAGATATTACCGCTGTTTTTGGTGGAAATGACCAAGCTGGTAGTCATACAAAGAATAATGAAGTTTATTTAAATGGTGGAATCATTGGTTCTGCTTATGGTGGCGGTAATAAATCATCGGTAACTAATACTAATGTTTATTTAAACGGTGCTACGGTTACCAATCTTTATGGTGGATCAAATACTTTAGGAAATGTTAATACAACGAATGTTGATATTAACTCAGGTACGGTTCAAAATATTTATGGAGGTAACAACGAAGGTGGAACTTGTGGTACGACTGATGTTAATATTACTGGAACTGCTACGGTTAATGGTAGTGTTTATGGTGGTGGTAATCAGGTTGCTACAACTACAACGACAGTAACACTAAATTCAGCTACGGGAACTATTCCAAATGTTTATGGTGGCGGTAATAGTGCCAGCGTTGATACAAGTAATGTTACTAATAATGGAGTTAATGTTACTAATATTTTTGGTGGTTCAAATTCTAGTGGTACGGTAACTACGGCAAACATTAATTATAATAGTGGTACTTCGACTAATGTCTATGGTGGAAATAATGCTGGAGGTAATACTGTTACATCTTATATTGATGTAAATAGTGGTACAATCACTACTATTTATGGCGGTGGAAATAATGCTAATAGTGGTACTTCAAATGTCAATATTGATGGTGGAACTGTCACAACCATATTTGGTGGCGGAAATAATGCCGGACTTACAACATCGCATGTTTTAATTAATGGCGGTAATGTAACTGATGTTTATGGGGGTTCTAATAATACTGGAACAGTAACGGCAGCAAATGTTAATATCGATACAACCGGCACAATCAGTAGTGTTTATGGTGGTGGTAATCGAGCCCAAGTCGGTAGTACAAATGTGGTGGTCGATGCAGGTACAATTGGTAATATTTATGGCGGCGGGAACTTGGCGGCTATTACTGGTAATACTGTTGTCGATATTAACGGTGGTACAATTAATACACATGTCTTTGGTGGTGGAAACTATGGTACAGTTGGCGGCAATTCAACTGTAACGATTACTGATGCAACAATTTTAGGTAATGCCTATGCTGGAGGTAATGGTAGTAGTGCAACGCTTGAAGGGAACACTAATATTACAATAGATGGTAATACGACAATTGGAACATCTTCATCAACGGCTCCGGATTCTGGCTGCGTTTTTGGTGGCGGTAATCAGGCAGTAACTGGAACTCAAGCTAATAACAATTCTACAAGTAGTGTAAATATTGCCGGTGGAACTTTTTATGGCAATGTTTATGGTGGCGCAAAGTTTTCGGTTATTTATGGAAATACAATTGTAAATATCGGGCAGACAGCTTACACCTCTAGTAATCTTACAAAAACAAATATTTATGTTAAAGGAAACGTCTTCGGCGGCGGTGAAGCTAACTCTAGTGGTTCTGAAATATACGACTGGTCATTCATTAGTGTTACGCAAGGTGTTAATATTTCTATCGATGCAGATACTTATCAAAATTTCCAAATAGATGGTTCTTTCTTTGGCGGTGGTAATGCTTCATCAGCAACCGGTGATAGTTATCTAACAATTAGAAACTACGGAAGTGGAATGAATCCTAAGAGAAATGTATCAATTCAGCGTGTTACATATGTTACAATCGACAATAGTAGTATTCTTTTAGCGGGTGCAATCGACAGGGCCAATGAATATGATAATGAATTGTTTTCAATAAGTAGAGTAGATGATTTTAAATTACAAAATAATTCATATATATTCTTTGTTACTGGAGCAAATTTACTTAAAAATTTTAAGAGTTTAGATTCATCTGGTAATCCAGCAGTTGTAACCATTACGGATGACTATCGTATTACCAACAGATCTGTTGATAATCGTGTCTATATGTATGAAGGCAAAAATTTAAATGTTGCTGAAGACCAACAAGTAACAGTTTATGGCGAAGTAACTGGTATGAGTTTCTTAGGAATATTTAATTATGCTAATGGTGGTATTAATACCGGAATATATAGTAATCAATATGGCCCAGGAGATACGTTGGATTGGTCTGGTTTGTTTGCTAAAGGTAGTTATGTTTTAGGTAAGCATTTAACTAATCATAATATTAAAGCTAATGGATTTTACAGTAATTTTATGAATGACGAGACACAAGTAAATGAAGTAAATTATATTGACCCAACACCAAAGGATTCACAATTTTATATGTGGTATATTGGGGAAAATATAATTGAATATAATGTTAATTTGGTGGCATCAAAATACTCTACATTAGGTTCGGTAGAGCAATCATTCTTAGAGTTTTCTAAACCAAATACCTCTTTCCAGATTGAAAGTTTCGATATTTCAGATATTGCTTCTGGAATATCATTAGTGGATAAAAATAATATTCCTAGAATTGCTGCTAACAATAATGATGCTAACAATATATTTGGTTTAGCAATGGAAGCAAGTAATAATGGTTGGTTAACGACTGGTAAAACATCTTTTTATACGACAAGCCCTTGGATGCAAGGTGTAACGTATTATGAAGGTGAAAACTCTACAGTTGTTCCAACGATGTTGTTCTATTTATATCACTCTAAGAATATTACGGAAACAAAGGATTTAGGAACAGTTCGTATTACGATTAAGGCAATTACTAAAATAAATGCTTTATCAAGTGAAGTAGAAAGATTAGTTGTTAATGTCAATATGTCAACGGCATTGTTCCAAACAACTGAATATGAAGGAGCGATGACACCCGGTGATAAGTATGATTTATTTACTTCAACAACTACGAATATTACAACAAAGAGTAAATTCAGTGTATATTACGGACTATATTCAGCTGGTACAAATATTTATCAAAGTGGTTATCATAGAGCTTTGACATCATCTTATATTCTTCCGGAGAACACTAAAATAACAATGATTGATTTTGGTACTGGAACGACAGAATACTACTATCATGTTATTACGGCTCAAGATGTTGCTAATGCGCAAAGTGAATTTCAATCAGAAAATGAATGCTCTTATAATTTATCATTATTTACTCGTATGGGTAGTTTAAATAACAATAGTAATTATGATGATGCGGCTAAGAATGCTATTTATTATGACGGAACAAATAGTAGTGAAGAATTTATCTTTATTGTCGATTTTTCTGACACTAATATTCAAAGTGATCAATTAGAAAAAAAATTATTAATAGAAATAAGAGATGCCAATGATGAGGGAATAATTACCGTATTAGGTATTCAACATGATCAATTAACTTATAATTTATATTCAGGAAAAGATTCAATAATTAATGAGACGGTTGTTGCATCGGCTAATCCACTTTATATTGGTTATAATGATACTTTTGAAGTTTCTATTGACTATCAAAATTCTAATTTAAGTGGGGTAGCCATTACTGATACACAATATTTTGATTCTAAATTAGGAGTACAAATTGCTATTAAAGATGCTAGAGGAAATGTTGTTTCTGGAACTGACCTTACGGGTGCTTATTTCCTTATTGATGGAACAAGATATTACCCTGATATTGCTGGATATACACATATTAAATTAGCTAATAAAGTTGGTAATACGAAAAAATGGATTATCTTTAATACCGAGAATGCAAGTCTTGGAACTGGTTCTTATACATTTACTTTTGAAGCTTTTGCATCGACGGATGGTATATATTATAGTTCTGGTGCTTCGTCGTTTGTTAATCTACCAATAGATATAATAAATAGTAAATATGGTCTTAATCCAGTACTAAATGAAGACAGTGTAATATTTAGCGAAAAGGGGACGGATAGAGCATTGAAATTTACAATTAATTATACATCTCTTTTGAGTAATCCTAATTTACGTATAGCATTGTATCGTCGTGAATATGATGAAATATATGACATTGATTATGATTTGGTTGATTTACAAGATTATGTATCTTCTACATTGACAACCACTGCTAATCCAAGTGAATATTTACTGTCAAATAGTCCATCACAAGTTAATACGTATGCACTTCTTTTAAATGATGATTTAATGACAGGGACATATAGATTAGCCTTTAGATTATATGATAGCAATACGATGATTGGTGAAATCAATCGATATATAGTAATAAAGTGAGGTATTTTATGGAAGAAAAATTAAAAGAAATAACAAATCAAGAATTAATACAAATTTATCGTTTAGTACTAGAACATCTTGAATACTTGAATAATGAAAAAAGTAAAGTAGAGGAAGTTGATAAAAAATGATTGAAGAATTAAATAACAAGTACAATGATTTTAAAGGTGTTATCGATATTCTTCCAGTAAATACTAAGTATAATCGTAAACGTAAAACAGATTATATTCTTGAAGAAATAGAAAACGATAATAAAAGATTAGAACAAGTAAAGAAAGAGATTGAAAAAAGAATTAATAGTTTTTCTAGTTTAGAAGTTAATAATAAAATTCAAGAATTAGAACATGAATTAGAAAAATGTAATATTGTTAATGAATGGAGTAATTATAATACAGCTTATGAAAAAATGCATCTTGATTACTATTTATATCAACTTCATAGATACTACAAAGAGGATTTAGTTAGTGTTAATGCGTGTATTAAAAAAATATTAGAATCTTTTAAAAAAGTAGAGATAGTTTTAACGAAGGATGACTTTAATTTTAATAGTTATGTAGCTGATTATATGGAAAAAATTTTAAATAATGTTACGGATCAAGAATTGGCTGATTATTTTGAAGAAATATATTGGAAGAATCCGGATATTATTAAGACAATTGAAATAAATTTTAAAAGTATTTATTTACGAAATGAAAAAAAGATAGATAAGTATTATGAAACGCGACATCAAGAATTTCTAAATAATCATAAAGATGAAGAAATATATAATATGCGTATTAAATTAAGTAATGATATTAAGACACTAAAAGGTGAGGATGCATTCTTAAACTTTCAGAAATTTGTAAATAATGAATATGTTATTGCTGATTTTAAAAAAGATGATATAGATAAAAAGAAACAAATTTATTTTAATGAAGAAAGTTATAATTATGATAATCTTTTGGAATTAAATCAAGTATTGAATGAATATAATGTTTTAATAAAATATAAGTATTTATTTACTGATATGAGAGAAAGATTAGAGAAAAAAGATTCTTTAAAGAATGCTAAAAATAATGCATTAAAAGAAGTATCAAAGGAAGAAAACAAGTTAATTAAATTAAATGATAAGCATAATAAGAAGCCATTATTTGGTAAAAAGAAAAACGATGAGAAGTTTTTATTCAATTATAAGAATATTTTAAATAATATTATTAAATATTATGATGAATTTGATAATGCTTGTTTTAATGATTTGGTATTTCTTAAATTGAGTCAAGATAGTACAGTTTTAGAAGTATTAAAATTAATTAGTGCTAATTATTTATATTTTGTTGAAAGAACTTTTGCTAATGATGAATCTTTAAATATTAATGATGTTACAAAGACGTTTGATGAATTAAAGGAATATATTAATAATAATAATTTTGTTCTTTTAAATAATATTGCTTTATTAGATGAAAAACAAATGAAACAATTAATTAGTGATAAATATAATTTAGGAAATATTAAATTATCAACGGATTCTTTACTTGATGAAAATATTGAAAGAACAATAAGTGATATTAGATTATTAATTAATTATGAAGATATTGTTAAATCGGGTATTAATATCGATGATATTTCTTTGTATTTGGACTATAGCAAATTATTAGAAAAAGAGAATTCTCACTAAAATGTGATAATTCTTTTTTTGATTATTTTATTTTTTGATTAGGCACAGAAACATGTTTTAATACATATAATGATATAGGTGATAAATATGAATAGTATGTTTGATGGTGTAGTAATAGATCCAGGACATGGTGGTGTTGATAGTGGGGCTAGAGGTAAAGATATATTAGAAAAAGAGTATAATCTATTAATAAGTAAATATATGTATGATAGATTTAGGGAATTAGGAATACCGGTATATATAACAAGAGATAGTGATGTAACACTTAATCCAAGTGATAGAGTAGATAAGGTCTTATCTTTCTTTGGAAATGATCCAAATGTTGTTGTTATTTCCAATCATTTGAATGCAGGTAAAGGTGATGGTGCAGAAGTAATATATGCACTTAGAAATAGTTCTAGGTTAGCTAACGATATTTTAAATAATATTGGTAATACTGGGCAAAATACGCGAAGAATATATCAAAGAAGATTACCTAGTGATCCGACTAAAGATTATTATTATATGTTAAGAGATACAGGAAAGACTGAGCCCTTGATTGTTGAATATGGCTTTATTGATAACGACGATGATTTAAGATTTCTTAAAGATAATTATAAACAGTTAGCTGAGGCTGTTATTAAAGCCGTTTTAGAATATAAAAATATTCCGTATACTGATCCGGGAACTACCATTAGTGATACATATAAAGTAATGAAAGGTGATACATTATATGGAATAGCTAATAAATTAGATACAACTGTAGATGAACTTAAGAAAATAAATAATTTAACAAGTAATTCTTTATCGATTGGTCAGATATTAAATGTACCAGTTAAAACTATCGATACAGGAGAAACTGAATTATATCAAGTAAAAAGAGGAGACACACTATATTCAATTGCTAATAAATATGGAATTACTTTAAAAGAATTAAAGGCTATTAATAATTTAGAAAATGATAATTTAGCAATAGGACAATTATTAAATGTACCAAGCGGTTTATCTTTAGTTAGTTCTTATATAGTTAGTCCTGGCGATACACTTTATAGTATAGCCAAAAAGTTTGATACAACAGTCGATAATTTAAAAAAGGCTAATAATTTAACTAACAATATGTTATCGGTTGGTCAAAAATTAATAATCCCATTGGTTGAAGATACTACGTATGTGGTTAGTGCTGGAGATACTCTTTATAGTATTGCTAGAAAATTTAATACAACGGTAGATGAACTTAGAAGATTAAACAATTTAACTAATGATGTTTTATCAATAGGTCAAATATTAATACTTAAATAATGAAGCAACACTTTATAGTGTTGTTTTTAGTATAAACAATTGCATTTTATGATTAATTATAGTAAAATTATAGTAGGAAAGTAGGTATGTTAGATGAGTGATAATAAACGTAATTTTTTAATACAAAATGGTGTTGATGTGGAAAAGGGTATTGAAAATACAATGGATGAAGAAACATATAATGAATTATTAATTGATTTTGCTAATACATTTCCAGTAGATGTAAATAAATTTAATGAATATAAAGTGGCTGGCGATATGGTTAATTATGAGATTATTGTTCATGCTCTTAAAAGCAATTGTAGAACACTTGGATTTTTGAATACTGGAGAAATGTTTTATCAACATGAACTTGCTAGTAAACAAAATAATGTTAATTATGTAAATGAGCATTATAATGAATTAATTACTGAAGTGAGAAAAGTATATGATATATTGGTAAAATATAGGGAGATGAATTAAATGAATAATCAATTTTTAAATATTATTAATAAGAAAATATTAGAAAATTATCAAGAAGTTTTAATAATTGATATTCTTGATGATAAAATATATAAATATGTTAATAATGATGGTAATTTTATTTTTAAAGAAGACTCTTCTTATGTAGCATATTTTGATACTTGTAAAAAGTTTATTTTTGAAGATGATATACCTGATTATATTAATTCTCTATCTATATCTAAATTAGAAGAAAGTAATAGTAAAATTACTTTAAATTATCGTATGTATGATAATAAACTTGGTAGTTATATGAATTATATTAATAATATATCTTTATATAATGATGATACTAGTGGTAGAAAAATGATAGTTGTTTTAGTTAGTCCTAGTAATAATACGATTGTTTTTAAAAACAATAATCAATCAAAATCTGACTTGGAGGAAAAACTAAGTAAACTAGTAGATGCGGTTAGTTTATCAATGTTAAAGATTCATAATGTTGTTAATATGGATAATAATTTAAGAACTAAAGATGAATATATTAATTCAATTCTGGTTGAATTAACAACTAATTATCCAATATTAAATAAATCATTTAATGATAATGCTTCGGAAATATATAATTCTGGTAAGCAATCTATTATGATTGTTGATGATGATAAGATGACTTGTAATTTAATTGCTAAGATATTCAGTAATGATTATGATATTATCATGGCTAATAATGGTAGAGAAGCAATTGATGTTTTGAAGGATATAAAAAGAGATAATATCAATTTAGCTTGTATTTTCTTAGATTTAATTATGCCTGAGCTAGATGGGTTTGGTGTACTTGATTTTTTAAATGATAACAATTATTTAATGAGATTACCAGTTATTATAATTAGTGGTAATTATGACAAAGAAACAAGAAATAAGGCATATAGTTATAGTATTGCCGATATGCTTGAGAAACCTTTTAATGCACAAGTTATACGTCATAGAATTGAAAATTTAATTAATTTATATCGTTCTAGTGGAATACTTAATGAAATGATGCTTGAACAACATCAAAACTTGAAAGAGGTTATTTTAACAATTGTTAAGTCATATGAAATTGATAATCAAATGATTATTAATCAAGTTAAAAAATATATGAAAATATTAACTATGAAAGTTTCTTCTTTATATCCAGAATATAACATAAATAATAATATGATTGGAAAAATTGTTAATTCTTCAGCTTATTATGGTATTGGTAATTATATATTACCGAAATCTATATTAAATAAAAGAGGAGAGTATACTCCAGCTGAAGACGATATTATTAAAGTAGCGAGTACAAGTGGAGCATCAATTGTTAAATATGTTTTAACAAATAATAAAGATGTCGATTTACAATATTGTTACGAGATAGCTAAATATTATTCTGAAAATTATGATGGAACAGGTTATCCAGAAGGTGTAAGTGGTAATAGTATTCCATTATGTGCACAAATTGCATCTTTAGCTATTGAATATGCTAATTTAGTAAATACCATTATGCCAGTTGATTATGAAAGAATAGCTTCTTTAATAATTATGGAATCTGGTCATAAATTTAATCCAAAAATAGTGGAGGCATTTAAAGAGGTTGAGGTGGAATTTGAAGCTGTTACTAAAGTAGGTGGTTAGTAAATGTTAAGTGATATTTCTTTCCAGTTAGTTAGCATTTTATATGTTGTAGTTTTAGCTACTGTCTATTTTGTTAAAAGAAGGTATAATTTTTTAGAGAGTAAAATATATAAAGTTTTATTAGGAGTTACATTTTTTAATCTGTTACTTAATATAGTAAATATATTTATTGATAATACTAATATATTTATTGATAATACTAATATTTTATTTGTTATATCTATTTTGTATTGTTTAGGCTTATTCTTTTGGTTAATACTATTTATTTCTTATTTGTTATTAAGTATGAGTAATAAAAAATATGAAAATTTTAAATTATTAATTAGAGATCATCCTGTTATTTATTCAATTATAATTGCTATTATTATAATATTTCTAGTTTTAGTATTATCTCAAAATTTATTTGGCTTAAAATTTGTAAATTATTATAATAAGGATATAAATATAATATATGCTTTTGGTATAATTAGTTCATTAATTATTATGTTTGTTTTACTTATTAATAATAAGAAAATTGCTAATTATAAAAATTGGTCTATATTGGTATCTACAATTTTATTAGTTTTGATGTTATTTATTCAGATTTTTTATCCTGATATATCAATAATTGGTAGTGGTTTATCTTTAATTACTTTATTTCAGTATTTTACAATGGAGAATCCAGATTTAAAATATATTGATGAATTAAATGCTTTGAAAATAAAAGCTGAACAGGCTAATGCGGCAAAGACTAATTTTTTAGCTAGCATGAGTCACGAAATAAGAACACCAATGAATGCAATTATTGGTTTGTCTGAATCAATGTTAAATAGTAATATACCTGATGAATTTAAGGAAGACGTTAAAAATATTAACGAAGCTGGAAGCATTTTACTTGAGATAGTAAATAATATTTTGGATATAACAAAGGTAGAAGAAGGAAAGACAACATTAAATAATAAGCCATATAGTTTAGCTGATACGATTGCAAAACTATCTCATATGGTCGAAATTTCACTTATTGATAAACCAATTAAATTTAATGTTCAAGTTGTTGGTAATATACCAAATACATTAATGGGTGATGAAGTAAAAATATATCAAATTTTAATGAATATTCTTTCTAATGCCGTTAAATATACGAAAAAAGGAAGCATTACATTTGTTATTGAATCAGTTTTATTTGGAAATAAGGATACTTTAACATTTAAAGTTATTGATACTGGTATTGGAATTAAAAAAGCTGATAATGCTAAATTGTTTCAAAAATTTGAAAGATTGGATCAAGAACAGTCTGATATTCAAGGTACAGGTTTAGGTCTTACAATTACTAAAAAGTTACTTGATTTAATGGGTGGTAAAATTAGTTTTGAGAGTGTTTATCAACAAGGAACTACTTTTACTATTGTTGTTGAACAGGAAATTGTTGATAAATCTTCGGTTAATTTTGAAACATACAAAGCAAAGAAGATGACTGTCGATAGTTATTTTGATGGTAGTAAATATAATATTTTATTAGTGGATGATAATTTACTTAATTTAAAAGTAGCAGAAAAGATGTTAAAACAATATAATTTAAATGTTACGAGTGTTAAGAGTGGTCTTGAATGTTTAAATAAAACTAAGAACAATAAGTATGATTTAATATTTATGGATCATATGATGCCAGAAATGGATGGTATTCATACATTATATAATTTAAAAAATAGAGCGTCTGGCTTTGATACACCTGTTGTTGTATTAACAGCTAATGCAATTGACGGTTCAATGGAAATGTATCTAAGAGAAGGCTTTTGTGATTATTTATCAAAGCCAATAGATCAAGTAGAACTAGATAGAATATTACGAGAACAATTAAAAATAGATAGTAATGGTTCTAGTTCTAATAATGTTAATACTCCAAATAGCATAAATAATGATGTAATAAATAATCCAATGTAAAAACAGCACTTTTAAGTGCTGTTTTACTATTTAAATTATACCAATTAAACTTAGTAGTATTAAAATAATTACACCTGGAACTCCTAAAATTCCAACGATAAGTGCAGTAATAAAGTTTATTGGGATAGATATTCCAAGTGAACCACCAAATTTATTGATAAGCCATAAAACTACTAATCCAATTACAATATTAATGATTAATTCAATTAATCTTTTAGCATTGACATGAAATACAAATTTTGCTAGTAACAAAACAATTATGGCTATTAAGATAATTGTTAAGTAATTCATCTTACTCCTCCTTTAATTAATTAAATCATGAATTAAAAAATAATTCAATGCATATTATATGTTTTATCTGTTTTTATTTTTGTTACTTTTATATGTTGTTTCAATGTAGTATTCAATATCCTTTAGAATTTCTTCCTTCTTTTTGTTTGGCGTTGTACTAAAATTTGCTATTTCATATTGTTCAGGTATGTTTATAGCAGTTATATTCTTTTTAATGTTTGATATTTTACTATCAAGTTCACTATATGAAAATGAATCATCATTGATATAACACTCTATATTATTCTTTTTAGCATAATCTGTATTTTGTAATTTTTTAACAAATTCACAAAGTGTTTTATATTGAAAATCATTTATTTTTGGTGGCATTATAATGCAAAGAATATTTTTAATAGTAATTATAAAAATATTAAATTCGCCATTATCGAAGTATATTTGTTGATCTCCAAATAAAATGCATGGTTTATATTTTGGATATATTCTACTTAATATTAAATCTGTTATTCCAGCGTGTCCGCCAGGTACGCAATAATAGTTAAAATCAACGCTTACTTTTTGTGTTGGGGTTATTACTGACATAGATGTATGTCTTTCGTTATGTTCTTTTGTATATACTTTGTTTATATCAAAAGTATAATTATCATATATAATATGTTTGGTTATTTCATTATCATTTGATATAACATAGTTAAAATAACTACTTTTCATAACAATCTACTATTTAATTTTCCTAGCTTCTAGATAGAATCTTTTATCATGACTATGTCCCATTGAGAATGTTTTCCTTGGAAGTGCCCCATCTAATATTACAGTTTTAAATAAATCTTCTTTAGCCATTGGATCAAAAATAATACCAATATTATTATCTTTTGAACCTAATTCTTTTGTAACATCTTCACCATGAATATAGTCTATTTTACCATTATGATTTTTTAGATATTCATCTAAGAATATTTGAATTGAACCAACGACAATATTTGATTTAGGATTACTAATATATAGTATTTTATCAAAATCTTTGGTAATTAACTCAAATTTTTGACCATTTCCATCCTCATTTATATCGTAATATTTATATAGGTTATCAATTAAATCTTTAACATCAACATCAAATAATACACGATGGATTGCTTCAAATTCAAGAGCTTCACTATGTAAATTAACTAGTTCAACTAAGGCATATCTTGCTGGATGATTTAAATATTCTTGTTCACTCATAGTTTCTTTTAGCTTTTCATAACATGCTTTAGCAGTAGCTAGGGAATGATTACCATCGCCCATGGCAAATAATAATACTCCCTTATTTGTTACATCGTATTTCTTTTCAAAGTTTTCTTTATCGGCAAGTTTTTCTAGTTTTCCGATGACTTCATCAATAATATTGTTATTTAAATTATATCCTTTGATATGTCCGCCTCTTTGCATTAAATCAAAGTCGTAAACAACATCATTATTATTTACTTTATTTTTAATACTCTCAATAATGTCTTTCTTTTCATCATCTATAAGAATCATAATGTGTGGTAATTCTAGTAAGGCGTTTTCTCTTACTTTCATTCTTGGTGGAATTCTTTCAATAACTGTTTTTTCAGTAGCTCTAATTAGTGTTTGTGAACCCATTTCATATGAATAATCTTCTAGGTCTACGATACCAATTAATCCTTCTCTTACTTTTCCATCATTTTGAGTTCTTTCAATATAAAACATAGAATCTTTATATTCATCAAATATATTATTATTTAACATTTCTTCCATGTTTTTATTAATTTTTTTAATTCTTTCTTCAACATTTTTATCTTCCAAATAGATTTCTGGTAAAGTTAGATTTAATGTTGATGGATTATTTCCAACAATATTATTTACTTCTTCCCAGTAGTCTGGCTCTGAAGTGTACTGATCACATGCAACAACACTCCATTTGTGCATATCAATATTTTTTTTAGGAATCAATATATTTCCTGCTTTAAAAGGTATTTTCATTTTCTCATCTCCAAAATAATTATAACACTTATGTCGTTTATTATAAAGTAATATTTAACTTTAAATATAAAAAAAGACTATAAACAATAGTCTATAATGCTAAAAAATGGTAGTGGATAAGTGAATCGAACACTTGTCTAAAGTTTTGGAGAAATAAAAAAGTGCTGTTAAAACAAAGCGAAACACAATAAAACAAAGGAAAACGAATAAATAATAGATTGTTATAATCTGATGTAATTTGATATTATGTTGATATTTTTGCCACCAAAAATGCCACCAAATCACTATGAAACGAACACCAGAAGTTTTCCTAACTCCATATATGCTTTATGGTAATAATTATTAATAATTTTTATTTAGTAATTTTGCTATAAATTTATTAATTTTCTCTGACTTATTACCTTAAAATGTTTTTCATTTATTCACTCATTTATATTACTCTTTCGTTAGACATCAATTAATTGACAATAAACATTTTTTAAATCTTCTTCAGCTATTTGTAAATCTCTAAGAATAGAATATGCATATTCAATATCCATTTTTAAAAAACAATTCTTATCATCAAGTATTTTACTAATCAATATATGTTTTTTTAATAAATTATCATCATTAGAACTTGTTTTAATAATTAAATTATTTATATCTTTTAATTTTTCTAACATTATCTCACCTTTATTCCATTTATTGTATTTATATCACTATCTTGAATATATGATAAATCATTATTATCAAACATTAATTGAAGCTCTTCTATAGATATAGGAATTAACTTCTGATTTGGTAAATAAGAATAATAATTAATGTGTTCCTTATGTTCATCATCTATTCCTTTAATTTGTAATATAGCTCTAGCAGTTGCTTTGCCACTAGTATTGTCTCTAATCAAACTTATTGAAATATTATTTTTATGCTCTCCTTGGAAAATTCTTTTTTTTAAGTAGAGTAAATAAGCTAAACAATCAATCCCTTTTAAATTAACTGAATTTGTTTTATTAATCAATATATCTATCTTATCTTTCAAGCTTACATCACACATTTTTTCTGTATAATTTCTATATTCTTCTAATATATCATCAATACTTTGTGGTTTAGGAATAGTATTGGGTTCGGTTTTGTGAATATCTTCATAAACCATATCAATATAATCAAAAACATTCTTAGGATTATATCCACTAAGACAAGTAATACCACTTAAACCTAAGTTTAATTTAGCAGCAAATAAATCGCCAGCTAAAATACTTGTAGTAGAATCAACAGTTAACAAATACCCCCCCACCTTAAATTTTACAGCGGTATGATTGTTTCCATATGTGTCATAATCATTATTAGATTTAATCAGTTCGGATGGAATACCTATCTCTTTTAACATTGCTTCAAAAATAGATGCAAATTCATAGCACACAATTTTATTATTTTCAGGCGTTATTTCACTAATATGGAAAATATCTTGGTGTAATTCAGCAATTGGCCCCTTTTGATCAACAGCATAAAATTCATCATCATATGTTAATAATTTGCACATTTTAATGTAAATATATAATGGCTCAAATATTTTATAGCCATGATAATTTGGCATATCTTTTAATATTGCTTCCTTTAATTTTTGATTTACTGATACAAATGGTAAATTTGGATCATTAGTTTTATAAACTTGATTAATTAATTTTATTTGATCATCTCTAGATATCTGGTCTAATCGTCTTTCAATTATTTCACCAAAATTAATATCTAAATCACTAAATTTTTCTTTAAAAAAAGATAATACTGCATATTTAAAATGTTCAACAGGAATTTCTTTTGATGGAGAATACATTATATTAGCGGCAAAAAAATCATTATCATTTAATGTTATAAAATTAACTATGTCTTTTAGTTTAATACTATAGTCTTTTTCCTCAATTGTTATTTTATATTCATAATCTTTGTTCTCTTCTAAATATTTTTCTAAAAACTCATTTTTGATTTTTTTAGAATGTTCAACAATTTCCTCGATTGGTTTTGGTTCATAATCCATAATTACCAACTCCTTACTTGTTAATTATATTTTATCATAATTATCATACATAAATCAATTTTATAACTAATAGTTTACATTTATTATATATTAGTTATTAAATTAATTAATTATAAGAATTTGATTGAACGAATAAAGATAGAATGTTACACTCTTATATGAGTGCCAAAAAATAGTTGAAATTTTGGAAGTAATTATTTTAGGATTAAATCACGACATAGGTTATTAATTTACTACCCACCATAATAATCATATTATAATTTGCATCTTAATTCTTTGAAGAAATAGTTATATTATTATGTAATGATTCAAATAAGTATAATTCTTTATTTCTACTAATCTTAAATCAAGCCAATATACAAATTGATAAATATGGTAATGATGTTGGATATGATAAAAACTTTTAGATATTGAAAACAAATATATAAAAATTCTAAAGTATATAATAATTACTTACAATTGATAAAAATATTATGGAAAAACAAAAAGTTTAGTAATAAAAATATTATTAAACTTTTTTTAATTAAATATTGATAATTTTTTAACTCGCATAATTTCTCTTTTTCTATTTAATTTATATTTATAAGAAAAAAGTACATAAGTACCAGTTTATTGATTATCAATTATATTATTATCTGATTTTGGATGAGTAATTTAATTGTTCTTCATATTGTTTATCATATTCATCTAATGTTTGAACAATATTTCCTTCTTTATCTAATACAAAATATTGAGCAAATGATGGGGTACCTTTAGTTAGAAAATTTGCATCTAAACTTCCATCTTCTTTCTTTCCATAAATAACAACGTATCCATTATTTGGTGCACATTTAACAAGTCCCCAGCCAGCATCAATTTGAAATTCACCTGTAGGTAATACACTGAATCTTTGTCCAAGACCATCAATAATATTTTGTGGTATTGTATCAGTAATTTTTACTGCAATATTTGGTTTAGGTAATTCATAAAAAACTCCATCTATTTCCTTTGTTGTTTCTCTCCAATTTGCTTTATTCCAAACATTCATTTTTCCATTTTCTAACTTTTCAAAAGCAATAACTGAACCAATAGGGGCTTTTTCTTGTCCTTCAAGGCAATCAAGTATTAACTTTTTACCGTCAATTCTAATTACACTCTTTAAAAAATCAGGAATATCATTTTCACTATTAATTCTTACACAGTTTTTTATACCTGGTTTCTTAGTGATAGTTATCATTTCTTGTTCCATTACATTATCACTCCAATCAAAACATCTTATTTTTCAATGTTATTATATCATTTGAATTAAATAATAGTCAATAATAACATTTTACAAAACAATTTTATATGTATTTATTAAGAGGAAAAATAATACATTAATTGTTAGGATTACCTTTTCTTTCAAATATAGCAACCTCATTTGTAATATTTTTAATGTATGTCATTTTCTTTTTTGCTAAATTATATCCTGCAGATGATACAGTAATTGCAATCATATCATTAGGATAATAATCAAATAATTTATCTAGCAACTTTGTACCAAATCCATTATCACGATATTCTTTTAAAATATTTGCAGATGATATATACATATACTTTGAAGTATAATCAAATAAGTTAGGAGTAATATCATAATCATTTTCGTATTTACCATCTTTAAAATCATCATATAATTGTTTTTTTATACCTGCTGCTACTATATAACCAATCATTTTGGTATTATCATATAAACAAAAGGCAATATTATTTTCATTATATCTTGCTTTATACCAGTCTAATGTGTAGTTTTCTTTATAAAATAATTTATCAATATACATAATTTGTTTTATGATGTCATCTGTCATTTTTTCTTTTTTTATTTGATAATTCATTTTGACCTCTTATCATTTTTAGTAAATAGTTTATCTATATTCTCTATAAATTGATTTGAGTATTTGTACCACTTAAATATTGCTTTTTTCTTTTCTTTATATTTTTCTAATTCTTCATTATTATAATTTGGATTATTCTTTTTAAATCTCTCGATAGTTCTATTATAGCAAGTATCAATACAAGTTCTAATTACTATTAATTGCCCTTTCAAAAGATTTATATCTTTAATACAGTGGAATTGTGCTGAGTCAATAACTATTGTTTTATCAAACTTTTTACAATATTCTAAAATATCACTATATATTAAATCAAAATTATCGCCACAATTTGGTAATGTTTTATATTTACGTCTAAAATAGTCACCTAATTCTCTGTTAATACCTTTGGCATTTTTATACCTGTTTTCAGAAAAAATATCATCAGTATCAACAATTAAATATTCATTGCTATTAAAGTGTTCGTTGGCGTAAGTAGATTTACCACTACCACTTTGACCTGTTAGGTTAATAACTCTATCATCTGTTAAATCTTTAATATAAAGTTCTTTGTCTACATACAAACTTATATCAAGTGGACTAGCTATTTCTTTTAAAATATTATAAATTTCTTGAGTTTTTTCATAAGATAAATTGGCATTACCTGCATAATTAGTAAATTCTTCTAATATTTCATTAACATTTTCTAAATTGACTCTATCTTTAATAATATATTTAGATATTTCTAATCTATTTTTCCAAATTAACGTCATTAGACACTGAGCTATTATTTTATCTGATAAAGTTGTTTTTTTATATAATTCTAATACTAATTCATTAGTTATTTTTCTTGGATTAGAAACTATTATTTTATTAGCTCTATATATTCCTTTTATATCATCAACTAATACAACTTCTGCATCATCAGGAATAATTACATCGTAAATAGTATCGCCTCTATGAAGCCATCTTAATATCTTATCTTCAGTTCCAAAATTAAATCCTCCCATTTCTTGCGGATCTAAATTATTGGGATTCCATTTTTTAGCAATATTAACTTCATCTAATTTATATTCAAATCCACCTGCATTTGATTTTAGACCGTCCATTACTCTAACATATTTGTTCATATAAATTATCTCCTATCAAACTTAATAATATCAATATTAATTAATTTGTTATCTTCAAATTCTAATTTAAAAGTTTCACAATAATCAAGATTATTATCTAATAAAACTTTATTATTAAAACTTATCTTAACTTATCATCAATTATTTCAACATTACACCATTTTTTAAGTAAATATGATATTGAAGTTCCATGACTAACGATTGCAATGTTTTTGCTCTTGTTTTCCTTTAATATTTTTGTTATTGCAGAAAGCATTCTATCTCTTGCTTCTTTTTGATTTTCTCCATTGCCAATTTTATAATTCTCATCTAAAAATTGTCTTCTTTCAAATTGTTCAGGAAGTTTGTCCCAATAAGTAGGATTATTCATTATATTTTTTGCTATTTGTTCTCCTTCTATTGAAAGAGAAAATTTTTCATTTTGAATTTGTAGACTATCGCTATTTAATTCGTTATTTACTTTCAATGGCTGTGAATGTCTGATTAAATAAATAGTTGTCATAATAAACCACCTTCAATAATTATTTTTCTTCATTTTTAATTTTATATATTTTTCTATGTATTTTCATTATTTTTTCTGCAGTATCGTTAATAAACTTTTCTTTGTAATCAAATTTATTTAATTGCGTTAATACTATCAAATAATATGGATTTTTATCTTCAATATATCCAGCTTCATGATATGCAATATCCCAAGATCCATATTTTCTAACAAAATTTAAATTGTCAATTGAGTCATCGTTTATGAACTTAACTGTAGGAGTTGATAACCATTCTTTAAATATTTTTGAATATTTGTTATTATCATCGATGAATTTTTTTACTGCTTCCCAATATATTAGCATATCATTTGTGTTAATAATCCCAAAAGAATCCGTTTCTTTACCGACCATAGTATATTCGGCACCTAATGAGTTACCATATTTTTTAATATTTTCTTTACCTAATATTTCAACTAATTTTAAATATGCAGTATTATCACTTTCTACTATGGTTAATTTTACTAAATCTTCAAGAGAGTAATAAGTATCTTCTTTTTGATATTTAATAATCCCTGTGTCTTGCTTTAGATCTTTTGCTGTAATTAATATTTTTTTATTTAAATCTAACTTGTTGTTTAATGCCATTTCTAATATCATTAAACAAGCAAGTATTTTTATAGTACTAGCTGAATAAAAACAAACTGTATCATTATACGAAATTGAATAATTGTTATTTATATCTTTGTAATAAAAAGCAACTTTGTTTCCTTTAAATGTTTCATCTAAATACATATATGATAATTCTTTAATATTTGGCAATAATGCGTTAAGTATATCTTTGCTTATACCATTTATAGTTATATTAATTTTAAAATCCATATAGGCATCCTCCTATAAAAATTATAACATGTAAATCATAAAAAAATTAAAACTCTTTTATATAATTAATGTTATTTTCTTTTATAAATTTAAAATTTCTAATTTTATATTCATTTTTAATGCCTTCTTTGAATTTATCTATATTTTGATGAGTAGATATTATGATCATTCTTTTTTTATCTTTTTTTGAATATTTAACAATAAATTCAAGTACATCACATGCATCAATATGATATTTGTCATCATCATCTAATCCAGATGTACATTCATCTAGGATTAAGGCATCTATATTATCATCTATAAAATATAATAGTTTTGCTAAAATAAGTCTTTGTTTTTGTCCGTTTGATAATGAATGTTCAAATTTTTTCTCTTTCATGTATTGCCATACATCTTTTGAATTAGATTCTATTTCTTCCCATAAATGTAAATTTTCAAGAATATCTTTCATTTTTTCTAAATCTGGATTTTCACTATCACAAAATAATTCTTCATAGATACTTAAACTACCAAATTTTAATTTATCATCATACATTAAAAAACTAGATGTAGTAGGAATATCGGTACTTTTTTCTAGTTTAATTCTTTCAGTTAGCATATTCATAAATGTAGATTTGCCACTACCTGAAGGTCCATATAATACTATTACTTCACCTTTATTTATATTTATGTTTTCATCTGATTTAAGAGTAAATGGAATATCATTATTTGATCCTTTTAAATACTTAATAGTAAATGGTTTAATATTAATATTTTCTACCACTTTATTATTTTCTATTTTACTTGTGGTATGATATGTTTCTAAAATTAATTTCATATCAACTGATTCTTTTTCGAGAGCTATTATTCGTTCGTTGTTGTCCTCTAGGGCATAAACAAGTCGTCTTGTGTATCCAATAGCAGTTTCTACGATTACTAATGTGGCAGTTATTTGTGCAATGCTTCCTAGAGTTAAATTTTCTAGTTTTACATTCATTACATAAAAGATAATAATTCCATATTGACTTAAAGTTTCAATTATAGTCATAATCATTCTTGTAAAGTTCATTTTTTTATGAAAATCTTTAATATTTTTATTACTATTTATTACTGTCTTTTTAAATCTAGCAATTCTCATATCTAAATCTTTACTTACAATTGTTGGTACTCTTAATAAATCATTTACAATGACTGATTGTTCATTATTGTACTCTCTATTTTTCTTATAATAATTACCTCTACTTAAATTAATGTATGCTGAACTTATAAATGATAAAGTTCCAAAAATTAAAATTAAGGATATATAAATATTATTAGGTATAGCATCATTTGTGACAATAGCAGTAGCAACCATCAGTAAGATACTTATTATCTCTATAATATCAAAACGGTGTTTTATTTGATGTCTCCATAAATTATCTAGATATTTTTTGATGGTATTTAAAATAGTTTCATTATCCATTATTCGATATATTTTACTATTTTCATCATATTTTAAAACTCTATCTTTTGTGGCACCAATTATATTAGTTCCTTTTAATACTAATTCATCTTCAAATATCATGTTATATTTAGCATGTTCAGTATCTGAATACAAATTAAAAGCATCTCTTAATACATTTTCACCACGATATAACATATATAAAATAATACCTAATAAAAATAGTCTTTGTTCTATCATCATATTGGTAAGCTTAAGCACAAATGCGAAAACAAGTGAAAAAATTGTTAATGATAAAGCTAATATTTCTATTTTTGTGCCCATCTTTCTTACATTTTTAGGCATTTCTAGTATTGGTTCATGAAGATTATGTGGCTTGACAAAACTGTATATCATTTTTCCTAATTCTTTAAATAACTTCATATTTTAAATCTCTCCCTTAATAACAATTTAATTATACCATAATTCGACAATTATTATCTTTTTTAGTTAGAAATTTATAAAATATATGTAATTTAACTATATATGATTATATGGCACAATATATGATTATATAGCACAATAAAAATTATATAGAAAAGTTAATTATAAAAAACGATTAAATCCTTTAATTATAAGGCTTTAATCGATGATTTTTCTGGCACTGGTAGTTACCCATTGTGAAACTCCTTTAATACCTATCAGTTGCTATAAACAATATATCATGGATTGATAATATAGTGAATTCAAAATATTTATTATTTTCTTAATTTCTTGGGCTTTACTGGAGACTCATATATGCATTCTGTTTCATGTTCTATAATTGTAGCATTTTTAATATAATCTTTAGTATAGAACTGTTGATTAATAACATCATAAAAGCCACTATAAAGTCCTTCTCCAGCAATTTTATATCCGTATAAATGAATCAAACCACTGATGGCAATAAATTTACCTCTTGCGGTTTTTTTAATAGAATCAATTCTATCAAAATCCTTTTTAGCATATTTAATATTTTTGGGTAAATATAACTTTGTTGTCTCCATAATAAGTTCATGAGTTATATATATATGATAATTCATAATAGCATCTCCTTCGTTGGTTATATATTATATCATAAGTTAATGAGAATGCAATAAAAAAACTCTAACTAAAAAGTTAGAGTAGTAAATACTAATGGCGGTGGATGAGAGAATCGAACTCCCAACAGTGGTTTTGGAGAAGCAGCCCCCGAAATATTTGAAATGCTTTGAAATGCAGATAAATCAAGGCAGTTCACCATATTTAAAGGGTTTGTAAAAATGTAAAATAGGGGGTAAATTGAACTTTTTCGATATTTGTGCCACAAGATTGGCACAAATTTTTTTAACCTCAAAATCTTTGTGCCGGTGTCATTTTAGACCGACTGACACCACCTCTGCAAAACCAATGTTTATATGGGTTTACGAGAATTGAAAATCATTTTGTGCCAGTAAAAAACTCAAAGTGACAGGTCGTACTTGAAAATTTGCATTATTTAAAGGTTTTCACATAAAAAGAGTAGAAGTATCTACTTATAAATCGTAATATCTTAATATTGCGATTGTTTTAATTATATTTCTCATATTCTCTCTTTTATATTATTAACTTCTAACATTTTTATATCATTCTTTTTTAAAATTTTACATTCTTTTGAATTTGCAATAATGCATTCTATCTTTTCATTTTTATTTTTTAAATCTTGTTTTGCCCACTTTAACATTTCACATAAACTTTTAAAAGTAGGCTTATAATTATATTTTTCTTTACCTAGTTTTTGTTTTATCCATCTACAAATACACCTTTTATAGATAGTAAATTTTGGTAAATCAATATAATAAGTAATATCAGCTTTTTTTATTCCGTCAATAAATTTTTTTCTTCCAACATCTTCAATAATCCATGTTTTATCGTTAATAATACTGTTGAACAATCTACTTATTTCTTCATCTGTTCTTTTTATATTTCCATTGTCATCATCCCAAACAATTTTATCTAATTCATGTTTTTTTATATTATATTTTTTCGATAATAATTGAGATAATGTTGTTTTTCCACTTCCTACGGGTCCAATAATATATATTTTATTATACATACATTTCACCTCTTATATGATTATAACATAGATTTTCATAATTCTCTTGTTCGGAATTTACTATTTCACGAACTATTTATTATTAAAAATTTCAATACATAATATAGTTAATATATTTTTCCTCTTTTGTTATCACAAAAAATTTAATTGTTATATAACCCTTATAAGTAAAAGAAAAAAGCAACATTTTATTGCTTTAAAAACCTTAAATGGCACGCTTTTATTACTCGTTTGAGAAAAAAATCGTGTAAATGAAATTTGAGACTAAGCTCAATTACATATTCATTATAACATAATTATTTAAAAATTAAAACTCTAACAACAAAAGTTAGAGCATTAGTTACTAATGACACCTGTAGTTACAGGTTATAAAACTGCTTTTATATCATTCAACTGTTATAAATAGTAAACATTATTAGTATAATTTAGGATTGTTTAGTTTTTCTTAGAGAAATAGTATTTTTTTTCTTCTT
>JAEEGL011475786.1_pt1 | contig 33885 bp, 27 predicted proteins | sample 9134231 | NCBI WGS metagenome assembly JAEEGL01 (sample SAMN16246548, study PRJNA631951) | gut metagenome | biome: gut microbiome; feature: rumen; material: fiber-attached | host: Bos | place: Iran: Karaj | collected 2018-10 | reverse complement strand
TTTCTCCATGTTTCTGCCCTGAACGCTTTCCATCGGCAGGAACGTGGCACGCCCCCTCTTTTCCTCTTTCAAAAAGCGGATCGCTTCCTTGGCCGTGGCCTCATCCTCGGTCACGACGTTTTGGATATTCCCTCCGAGAGCAGTTTCGATCGCGGTCTCATACTTCTTTTCCACACGGATCAGATCCGCGACCACGCCCTTCATTTTCGGGAACTTTTTCCTGCGTTCCATCAAAAAGCGGACGCTGTTTCCATAGCCCTCATAGCGCTCTGATATATTCTGCAGGGCTTCAAATTTCGACCGTTCCTTCTGGTATTCTTCCTTTTTCTGCGCCAGCGCCGCCCGTTCCTTCTCCAGCGAATTCCCGAGTGAAGCCCGGTTTTCCTTCGCCTCATCAAGAGCACGGCGCGCCTCTTCAATGGCTTTTACTGCCTGCTGTTCCAGTTCCTCGCAGACCTTAAGCGCCGCCTCTTTTTCCGCGCTCTCGCTTTTCGTGCGAAGAAGCTGTGCGGACAGCTCCGCCTTTTTCAGGTTCGTCTGTTCCAGCAGGGTTTCCGAACGTTCCTTCCTTGCGCTGATCTCATTCCGCTGGTTAAGGAGCGCGATGATCTCCTGACTCCCTTTCTGGATGATATCATTGGCTTCATTTGCCTCTTTTTGGATCTTCGAGAGCTCTGCCTCCGCAGACTCTCGTTTCTTCACGATCTCATTCAGTTCCTTGCGAAAAGACGCAAGCTCTTTCTCGTACTTTTCCTTCAGGCCTTCCTTTTCCGACAGTTCCCTTCCGATCACGCCCTGCCGTTCCTTGATATGTTCCTCCGACCGTTCCGCGGTTTTGATCTGCTCCTGAAAAAGCTTGATATCATTTTCAAGCTGCTGTTTTTCCAGCCCTCTGGTGTTGATCTCTTCACGGGTCGATTCGATAAGGCGGTCCAGATCGGCGATCGTATTCTCCATCTCCTCATAGTCCTGATGGATCTTCGCAAAGCCTTCGTTTGCTTCCTTCAGTTCTTCCGATGAACGCTCCTCGTTCTCCTTAAGCTCCTTCAGCCGTTTCTCCGCGTCTTCCATCTCAACGAGGAAGCGATTAAGATCGGCAGCCTTCAGTTCTTCTTTTTTAAGAAGATACTGTTTTGCCGCTTCCGACTGGCGCTGCAGGGGGCCTACTCTCCCCTCGAGCTCGCGCAAAATGTCCTTTACACGGACCAGATTATCACGTTCTTTTTCGAGCTTCTTTTCCGCGATAAATTTACGGCGTTTGAACTTAACGATCCCAGCCGCTTCATCAAAGAGCTCTCTCCTGTCCTCCGGTTTCCCGGAAAGAATGCGGTCGATCTGGCCCTGTCCGATAATGGAATAGCCTTCCTTGCCGATCCCCGTATCGTAAAGCATCTCGGTCACGTCCTTCAGCCGGCAGGCGGTTCCGTTGATCAGATACTCGCTCTCGCCGGACCGGTACACGCGCCGCGCGATGGTCACCTCTTCGTATTCTACAGGCAAAGAATGGTCGGAGTTATCCATCGTGATCGCCACAAACGCATAGCTTAAGGGCTTCCTCTCCTCCGTCCCGGAAAAGATCACATCCGTCATGGACGCCCCGCGGAGCGTTTTCGCGCTCTGCTCGCCAAGCACCCACCGCACCGCATCGGCGACATTGCTCTTTCCGCTGCCATTCGGACCTACGATCCCGGTGATCCCGTTATGAAATTCAAATAAGATCCTGTTGGCAAAGGACTTAAAGCCCTGCACCTCAATGCTCTTCAGATACATTCTCTTCCAGTTTTTCTAATGCTTCCTTTGCTGCTTCCTTTTCGGCCGTCTTTCGTGAGCTTCCCCTGCCCGTTCCGAGCACCTTGCCCTTAAGAAGCACTTCCACAACAAATTCCTTTTGATGATCCGGCCCGCTTTCCGAAACAAGACGGTACTCCGGCAGCACGCCCCCGTCCTTCTGGGTCAGTTCCTGCAGCGCGCTCTTACAGTCATGATGCAGGACGTGGCGACGGATATCCTTAAGGCAAAACCGACGGATAAAATCTCTCGCCGGTTCGATCCCGCCGTCCAGATACATCGCGCCGATCACGGCTTCAAACGCGTCCGAGAGCACGGATTTCTTCTTCCTTCCGCCCTCTTTTTCTTCCCCCCTGCCAAGGCGAAGAAACGGACCAATGCCGGCCTCTTCCGCCGACTCAAACAGCGCATCTTCCCACACCAGCGCAGCCCGTATCCGCGTCAGCTCTCCTTCCGGCTTTGCCGGATAGTTTTCATACAAAAATTCCGACGACACCAGCTCCAGCACTGCGTCCCCGAGGAACTCCAGCCTTTCATTACAGCTAAAAGGATCCTCCTTCTTTTCAAACACATAAGAGCTGTGCGTCAGCGCCTGCGTCAGAAGGTTTTTGTCCTGAAAGCTGTATCCCAGTTTTTTTTCGAGTTCGTCAAGTTCTTTCATATACGGACCTACACATAATAAGACCATGCGGACTCATCCACATGGTCATCCCAAACGTCCATTTATTTTGCGTTCTTCAGAAGTTCCACCGCGTCGCCGACCGTCACCACTTTGCCCATGGCTTCATCAAACTCGTCGGACTCTTCGATGCCGAGCTGCTCCTGCACGCCGCTGATGATCTGGAACAGGTCCAAAGAGTCCGCTCCGAGGTCATCCACAAAGGTCGTGTCTTCCGTAACCTCTGCAGGATCCACATTCATCACTTCCGCGATCACTTTTACCAATACTTCAAATTCCATCTGTTTTCTCTCCCTCCTTGGTTTCTCTCTTTTTATCTGTCAACTTCAGATTCTCTCTGATCTTTCCGTTGATGTCCTGTTTAATAAAGGTCTGGCACTGCAGGACCGTGTTTTTGATCTCCAGCGCCTTGGAGCTGCCGTGGGTCTTGACCACGAGGCCATTGAGCCCGAGCATCGGCGCGCCGCCGTACTGGGCGCTGTCAAAGCTTTTCAGGGTTTTCTTTAACGCAGGCTTGATGAGGAGAGCGCCGATCTTGCTTCGGAGCGTGGACATCAGCCCCCGCTTCACTGCCGAGAGCAGCGTTGCCGCCACGCCCTCATAAAGCTTTAGGATCACGTTCCCGGTAAAGGCCTCGCAGACGATCACGTCCGCGCCGCCGTGCGGGATCTCCCTGGCTTCGATGCTGCCGACAAAATGGATCTTGTCCGACGCCTGCAGCAGCGGGAAGGTCTCCTTTACGAGCGCATTTCCCTTTTCCTCTTCGGCGCCGATGTTTACGATCGCCACCTTCGGATCCTGGATCCCCATCACGTATTTCATATAGATCGATCCCATCTCCGCAAACTGTACGAGATGATCCGGCCGGGCATCCACATTCGCGCCGCAGTCGATGAGAAGCGACACCCCGTTTTCCGTCGGAATGAGGGGCGCGAGCGGCGGCCGTTCGATCCCGCGGATCCTGCCGATCAAAAGCTGCGCTCCGACCAGCACGCCTCCGGTGCTTCCCGCGGAAACAAACGCGTCTGCTTCCTTATCCCGGACCAGCTTCATGCCAACCACGATGGAACTGTCTTTCTTCCTGCGAATGGCCTTCACCGGCGGTTCCGCCATCTCGATCACTTCCGATGCGTTGACCACGGTCAGACGGTCCTTATCGTAGGTATACTGTTCCAGGTTCTTCTTCAGTATTTCTTCCTGTCCCACCAGAAGGATCTTGATATCCTCCGCGGCGGCCAGGGCCTCCACAGCCCCTTTGATGATCTCCCCCGGGGCGTTATCCCCGCCCATGGCGTCCACCACGACTTTGATATAATTATCCAAATACTGCCTCCTTAAGCATTTCCCTATACTATAGCCTATCCTCTTCTATATTTCAAGCAAAGCTTACATTGTGCTTTTCTCTTCATTATCCTTCTCTTCTTCCGCCGCCAGCTCCTCATCGGACATGTATTTCCGGTAGATGCTCTCCAGCATCACATTGATGAGGAGGCAGGCCACTGCCGGAATGATGATAAAGAGCGGCAGGACATAAAGGATCGCCACAATACTCGCGAAGAAAATGATCGTGCAGGCCACGGTCTTCGGCAGGTTCATGATCGCGATCTGCGCCGAAGTCTTTAAGACATCCTTTGTCGTCCCTTCAAACCGCGCGATATAAGCAAACACATGGATCGCGTACGCCGCGAGAAGGAGAAGGATCGCTCCCGGGATCACGAAGAAGTTCCCGAAAAAATATCCCATGATCCGGTATTCGTTCAACATCAGAAACGCCGTCGCGCTTGCCAGCGCGATCAGAAGCATCACAAGCCAGATCAGCAGGGTCTGCTTGAAATTCTCCTTAAAGGAACGGAAATATTCCTTCAAAAGATACCCGTGATCCCGCTTCACCACCTTCTGCACCGTGTAATACAGCGCAGTCCCGCTGGTTCCGATCGTCACCACCGGGATGCAGGTCAGCACAAAGACAATGCTCAGGATAATAATATCCGCCATCTTATTCAAAAACCGAAACAGAGCCCCTGCGGCTCCTCCTTTTTCCATTATCCCTTCCTCCCAAAGAGTTTTCTCATCCCGCGCATAAACGCCCAGGCCGCCGGCCGAAGCGGCAGCGCCAGGAGCCAGAGTCCCGAATAGACCCGGTAAAATACGTTCTTCGTGGTATGGCTCTTTCCTTTCCGGACATAGCCGACGAGCCTTCCGGCCACCGCGCTCTCCGGCAGCGGGCCTTCGATCTCGGTCTGATTATCTCCGGTAAAGAAAAGCCCCTCCGGCTTTCTTTTCACCAGCCGGTGCAGGATCAATTTACTTCCCGGCCGCCGGTACAGAAGCACCTCGCCCTTCTTCAACGGCTTCTCCCCGACCGGCGCGACCACCACCTGATCCCGCCCCCCGATGATCAGGGGATACATAGACCAGCCTGTGGGCGGGAACTGCACGGTGTTCCCCTCCCGCAAAAGTTTTTCAACGTCCTGCTTTTCTTTCATTTCCATCTTCTTGGCCCACGCAAAAACTCATTATAATACAATATCACTTTGCACGGCGACTTACAAGAGAAAGGAGCCTCCCCTCTTTGCAAATCAGGATATGAGAGTTATTATGGAATATATTTCGGAAGGGATTGATGGAGGCTATGATAAAGGAAAACATCGCGATCGACAAAAAGACTGTTCTCGTCACCGGATCGCCGGGATTTATCGGCGCCAATCTCGTAATGAGGCTGCTTTCCGATCCTCTGTTGATGAAAAACGGCACGATCATTTCATTCGACAACATGAATGATTACTATGATCCGGCGCTGAAGGAATACAGGCTCCGGCAGATCAACGCGCTGCAGAGTGAAGGCATTGCTCATGTATTCATTAAGGGAAGCGTTGCGGATAAAGAGCTGGTGGACAAGGTTTTTGATGAGTACCGGCCGGATATCGTAGTCAACCTGGCTGCGCAGGCGGGGGTCCGCTACAGCATCGATCACCCGGACATATATATCGAATCAAACCTGATCGGCTTTTATAATATCCTTGAGGCCTGCAGGCATTCATATTATAATGGGGCAAAAGGCGTCGAGCATCTCGTATATGCTTCTTCGTCATCGGTTTACGGCGGCAATACAAAGGTCCCTTTCAGCACGGACGATAAAGTAGATCATCCGATTTCTTTATATGCTGCCACAAAGAAAAGTGATGAGCTTCTGGCTCATTGTTATGCCAAGCTCTATAACATTCCCTCCACCGGGCTGCGTTTCTTTACGGTATACGGCCCTGCCGGACGGCCGGATATGTTCTATTATTCGGCGACACAGAAACTCGTGAAAGGTGAGACGATCAAGATCTTCAACTACGGAAATATGAAGCGGGATTTTACCTATATTGACGATATTGTGGAAGGGGTCGTCCGGGTCATGCAGGGTGCGCCGAAAAAAGAAACCGGCGAAGACGGCCTCCCGATCCCGCCGTACGCGTTATATAACATCGGCGGCGGCACGCCGGAGAATCTGCTCGATTTTATCAACACGCTGCAGGAGGAGCTGGTTCGCGCAGGAGTTTTACCGGCTGACTATGATTTCGAAGGACATAGAGAACTGGTCGGCATGCAGCCGGGAGACGTCCCGCTGACCTATGCGGACAGTTCGGGATTGGAAGAGGATTACGGTTTCCGTCCTGCGATCGATATACAAACCGGCCTGAGAAAGTTTTGCGAGTGGTATAAAGAATATTACGGGTGAGATCCCCGGGAAAAGGATTTACAGCATGAAGCGTTCCGCAGATTACATTTTAACAGAGCTTGGAGGAGAACCTTATTTATGCCCGGTCGGTCAGGGCATCGTGAGGCGTCGGCGGCAGCTGGCTTTAAACCGCACCAGTCTTTTTCTTTGGAAAACATTGACCGAATATGAGGTCTTTTCCTCGCTGACAAAGAACGAGGCTGTGGAATTTCTGGCAGACGCCATGCGCTCAAAAGAAGAAAACCTGCCTCCGGCGGAAGAACTGAAAAAAGACATCCTCTCCTTCCTTGACACGCTTTATCGTTTCGGTGTTCTTGAAGAGGAAAACGTTTCCCCGCTGACGCCCCCTTCCTTCTATCGGATCGGGCGGGTTGTGCTTAAGGTCGAAGGGAAAACACACCTGATGGCAGATGAAATGGAAACGTTTCAGCTCAGTGAACCGGCCGAGCCGGATCTTACCATAGCCTTTGAAGAGCCTCTCCTGATCAACGATCCTCAGTTTAAGATCGCAGCTGTTTCCAATGCATATTCGCTCTCCTTCCCGTTTTCCTCCCGACTGGATCGGATCCAGCTCTCCACCGACGGAAAGAAAGCATTTGTCTTCCCTAAAGGTCCGGAAGACAGCACAATGCGCACGGATCTCTTTCACGCCCTGCGTGTCCTTTTTTCCTATAACGCACAGAAAAAAGAGCAGTTTCTTCTGCACTCGGTTTCCCTTCTCTACAAGGGAAAGGCCTTTTTGTTTTCCGCGTCCTCCGGTACCGGAAAATCCACGCACGGCGCGCTTTGGAAAAAGCTCTGGCCCGAAGAAGTGGAAGATATCAACGGAGACCTCAATCTCCTTTCAAAAAATGCGGACGGATCGTTTACCGTGGAAGGCATCCCCTGGAACGGAACCTCCGGGATCTATCGTAACGGAAGCTTTCCTCTCGGAGGGATCATATTTTTACACCGGGGTCCGCAGAATCTGGTCACACAAAAAAAACGGCCCGATGAGGCTCTCTCTCTCGTACAGCGCATGATCTCCCCGTTCTGGACAAAAGAGCAGCTGGAGAAGAACATTGCTTTTGCAAACGCTCTCGTTCAAAAAGTGCCTGTCTTCTACCTGTCCTGCACCAACTCAGATGAGGCCGCCATCGTTATGCGGCAGGCGATCGACGCGTTAAACGAGGATAACTAAAGGTACTGCTGCGCCTCCTCTCGAAGCGATTAAGGAAACGATGAATAAATCATCGTTTCCTTAGAAGTCCTTGATCATCCGGTCCACTTCTTCCTGTGGCAGTTCCACGCATTCCTTATCCCGGATCGCATAGACGCGCTTGCACAGATTCAGCACGGTGGGTCTGTGCGTTGTGACAATGCAGACCCTGGGGTACGTATCCTGCATGATGTTCTTCAGCACCTTCCGCTCCGTCGCCACATCCAGTGCGGAACTGGCTTCGTCCAGAAGTAAGATCGGCGCCTTGCGGATCAGAGCTCTCGCAATCGCAAGCCTCTGCCCCTGGCCCTCGGAAAAGCCGCCGCCCCGTTCTTTAACCTCTGCGTTGATCCCGTCGGGAAGTCGTTCAATAAAATCCCAGGCGCAGGCCATCTTTAATGCTTCCTCGATCTCCTCATCCGTTACATCCGGCTTCACATTTTCCATATTGCTTCTTACGGTACCGCTCATCATCGTATTCCCCTGCGGAACATAAGAGAAAAACTGCCGCATATAAGGAGCCATCCCCATGGACTCTCCGTCTTGCGCCTCGATCCTGATCTCCCCCTCCTTCACCGGCATCAATGCCAGAAGGAGCCGCAGCATCGTCGTCTTCCCCTCGCCGGAAGGTCCGACGAGACCGATGATCTCATGAGGCTTCGCCTCAAAGCTTGCTGCAGAAAACACTTCTGTTCCGGTCTTATAGGTATAGGCGATCTTGTCCGCACAAAGGCAAAAGCCTTCCGCCCTGTGCTTTTCCAGGAACTCACTCGCTTCAGGATATTTGGAGTAATCCTCTCTCGGCATTTCTACAATGTCCATTAACCTTCCCGCAGAGATCGTAAGGCTGATCGCGGACGGGATCAGGCCGGCCAGTGTATTGACCGAACCGGTCAGCTGTCCGGAAAGAGATAAAAACATGGTCATGGTTCCGTAGCTGATCACCCCCGACCAGACCCTGTAAATTCCCCAGCCGTATGAGCTGTAGGAAACCAACAGCCCGACCAGACCCAGGATGATCGAAGTCGCGATACTCATGCGCTGGAATTCCATCTTCATATCCTTATATTCCTTCTGCAGCTGCCGCAGCCGCTGCACATAGAGCTTCACGAGATCGAACGCCTTTAAGGTCTGAATATTCGCAAAAGACTCCTGGTTAAACCCGGACATCTTCGCGCTCATGGCCATGCTCCGTTCGTTGTTATTGCGCATTCTGGCCAGAAGGGTCTTACTCATCAGCAAGGAGAACGGGATCCCGATCAACGCAAAGATCGCAAATGTCCAGTCGTATCGGATCACCATATAGAACGCGCTGAAAAAGCGGAACACATTAATGATCAGATTCGGGATAAAGTTCAGGATCCCATTGGCGATCGTGCCTGTATCGGCACCCCATCTGGTGAGCAGATCCCCGGTGTGGTAATTCGTAAGAGACTCCCAGTCGGTTTCCATGATCTTTTCGTACATTTCGGAACTCAGTTCCTGCCCCACACGGATACTGATCCAGTTGGACACATACGAAGTAAACTGGCTGATCAGGATATTGCCAATCGCCACGGCGATCATCATCGCGAAGTACTTAACGATCTCTCCGGTCTTATGGCCCGTAATGATATCCACTACATCCTTACTCACCCAGCTGGAAAAGAGCCCTGTTAATACCCCGCTCATGCCGAGCAGCGTGTAGAAGATCATGGCTACCCAATACCGCTTCGCATAGCCGTAGATCCACTTGGTCTGCCGCCACATCTCTTTCAGGCGTCCCTCTTTTATTCTTCCTGTGTAAAACTTGATTCGCTCTTTGATTGAAGACATACCGTCATTGTACCCCGAAGATAAAAAACAGGCAAGAAAAAAGGACTGCACCTTTTGGCACAGTCCCCTCGTTTACTCAATAGATTAGCATTTGCCGATATCTTCGATCCTGCAGCCGGTAACCTCAAGACCCGGTTCGGAAGTAACGACAACATCTCCGCCTCCGATGTTATCGGTGTGATTGTTCCAATAACCAAGATTAATCGTAAGTGTGGTCGTTCCGTTTCCATCCACATAAGCTGCACCATTCATATAGCATTCCACATATGTAACAGCCTGATTGAACGTAAGGATCAGCTTCTGTGCATTGCTGTTATGATCAGCATTATGCTGCCCATTCACCTGGATCCGATAATCACTGCGGCCGGTTTCCGGTCTCTGATGAATATGCGCTTCTGATGTATAGCAGGTATCTCCGCTATCAGTAAACACGCCCTCTGCAAGATCGTCATTTCCCAGTACTAACGGTTTTTCATACATAATTCTTCTCTCCTTTTTCTGCATATTTTTAAGTGTCAACTACCCCAAAGCAACAAAAATCTATATTTAGTGTATAATATCACTACTCCACCCATCTGTAAAGGGGAAATTCAAAAGAATTTTCAATGTATACTTGCGTTTAGGGTAATTCCTTGCTATAATATCTCATAATTATATGCAGTAAAAGCTTAAGCTGAAAGAAGGTGCAGACTATGAAACGATATGAAAAACCGCTTATTTTTGAAAGCTCCGATCTCGCAGAAGGCGTGTTTGCGGATAGCGGGTTGATCTCCGATGTTATAGAAGAACCCGTTCCCGGAACCGGCGAACCTCCTGTCCAGCAGGATGTTCCCAACAGTTATTCCGTTATGCAGACAAACAGATGGGACATTTATGCGCAATATAACGTAACCGTCACCAATGGTTCCGCTTCCCATGTCGATACCGTTACGGTACTGATCGGCACAACCGGAACCGTCACCGAAGTGACCGGAAACATCGCCAGTTATGAAGTTGGCAATGGCTGTGTATCCATAACCTTTAATAACTATGGAAACGGCTTTGACGGAGGCGCAACCAATACGTTCTATGTACAGGTAGCAGGAAGCGCGGACGTTGGCCTTGTTTAAGAACAGTGATAAAGGATCACCAAAAACCCCTTCCTTACCGGAGGGGTTTTTGTTTACAGCAAAACCTTCCTGAATAACCGCAGCCAGGTTTTCAATATCCTCTCCTTGGAATACCGCTCCGTATCCAGAAGCGAATTTTTGGCAAGGGCCAATCTCTTTTTTTCATTGTCCATCAAATCTTTGAGCCCCGAAGCGATTCCATCGACATCCCCTACCGGATAGAGGAGCGCATTTTCCTTATCCCTTACGACCTCCGAAACGCCGCCGGCCGAAAAGCCGACGATCGGCAGACCGTGCGCCTTGGCCTCCAGCAATGTCATCGGCAGGCCCTCTGACCGGGACAACGACACATAGATCGCCGCACTCTCATACCAGGGATCGATCCTTTCCTGATGGCCGGTCAAAACCACCTGCTTGGAAAGCCCTTTTTTCTCCAGTCCGGCAAGGACCTCTTCTTTCAGATCCCCTTCTCCGATCACGATCCACTTCCAGTCCTCATGCTCCTTAAGGATCCGTTCCGCGACCTCCGGCAGAAGATCCGTCCCCTTTATCCCGGTAAGATGGCCCACGGTCAAAAGCTCTTCTTTTCTGGGCCGCATGGGATCTGTGCGCTCCTTGGGCATCGGATTCGGTATCGCAACGACTCCCTGCTTTCGGTCCAGATACCTTCTCATCCGGCGCGCCCCGGTTTTGGACAGCGTGACGACAGCGTCCGCCTTTTTTGTGCAGAACTTTAAGATGACACGGCGGTAGGCAACCGTGCACTCATATGAAAAATCAAAATGCTCCCAGGAGACCACTTTCGTTTTCAACCCCTTTGCCGCCGGCACACTCAGAGAATCCAGCACGATATCAATATCGACAATGAGATCCACATGGCGTTCGATCAGGAACCGGTGGAGCTTTGGAATAAAGGTAAGATATTTCGGTCCCGCGTCGACCCACTCGTCGTTCAGATAAAACCTGCGGATCCCGGGTTCGATGATAAACGTCGGCGCCGGCATTTGTTCCGTCAGGCTTAAGAAAATGAATCGGCAGTCGCTGATCCTCTTATGCAGCATATTCACGAGACGTATCGCTGCCCGCTCCGTCCCACCGTCTCTTGTGATATCTCCCGAAAAAAAACAGATTGTTTTCTTACGCATTCTTTTCCTTTCAAAAATATGGTATGATAAAAATGATTACATAAGATATTATAACGTGTATCGTTTGATTTTTCCACAAGGAGTCTGCCATGCAAAAGATCAGCATCATTGTTCCGATCTACAACGTCAGTTCCCAGCTCCCCCGCTGCTTAAAGAGCCTGAAGCTACAGACCTTTAAGGAGCTGGAGATCATCCTCGTGGATGACGGGTCTCCTGATGACTGCGGTGAGATCTGTGACCGCTTTGCCGCAGACGATCCCCGTTTTCACGTACTTCACAAGACAAACGAAGGTGTGGCCCGGGCGAGGAACGACGGGCTGAAGCTTGCGACGGGAGAATATATCGCTTTTGCGGACAGCGATGACTGGTATCGTAAAGATGCGCTCTCTCTTCTTTACTCCCTGCTGCAGAAAACCGGCGCCGATTACGCAGTCGGCGGGTGTCAGAAAGTATATGAGATGGAGGACGGTTCCCTTAAGGTCCGGCGTGAAAAAGAACTGCCTGCCGAAGAGACCGTGAAAAACAGTGATGAGGTTTTGAAAAACATCCTTACCGGCGGTTCCGCAATCTGGAATCGGCTTTTCAGGCGGGAGGTACTCGAAGGTCTCTCCTTCCCTGTCGGGCGCATCAACGACGACGAGGTCATGGCGCTTCACGCCGCAGCCCGGTGTGATCGGATCGCATTTACCACCGAAAAAACATATTACTACCGGATCCGGAAGAACAGTATTACGACTTCCGCTTTTTCCCTGCGGAATATGGACGTATACAGAAACGCAAAAGAGAATCTGGAGTTTATCCAAGCCGAGCGCCCTGCTCTTTCCCGATACGCAGAGTATAAACTGATCAAAACTCTTTTATATTGCCGGCTTCATCTTATGAAACTCCCCCGCAGTACAGAGCGGGACGAAGCCCTGGCGGAGGTCAAAGCGGTGCTGCGCGAAGAGGATCTGAGACTTTTATTCCGAAGGAGTAACTATGAACGCCGTTCTGGTCTATGAAAAACCGAAAGCCCTGTTTTTCCCGCTGCTTAAAAATGTGTATTCTCCGTTTGCAGGTCCGGTCGGCTCTCCAAAATATTACTTCTATCGGGCAGTGAATACGGTTGGCGCTCAGGCCGGTTCCTTTTACTGGGGAGAATGGAAAGACGGGAAAAAGGACGCGGATCTTTTTGTACTCTTTGACTACGGATACCAGCGCGGAATGGAAACCCTTCTGCACAAAAAATACCCCGGGAAAAAGGTTGTTTTATTTTGTTGGAATAAGATCGACGAAACGCATCAGAGTTACCGAAAATTTTCGGATCCAAACACCATATACTCGACCGATCAAAACGACTGTCGGGAATACGGTCTCCGCTTCCAGACCATCTTTTATCCGACCGAATTGATCCATCCGTACGGCGGAGAAAAGAAACATATTTTGTTTGTCGGCGCGGACAAGGGACGTGCTGCTTTGATCCGTCAATTGGAAAAACCGCTTCAAAATGCCGGCTTGACAAGTGAGTTTCTGATCCTCCCGGATAAAACATCCGTATCCTCAGATGGTGCGAACCGGTTGTCAAAGCCGCTTTCCTATAAGGAATATCTGAAACGGACCGATCAGGCAGACATCCTTTTGGACATTGTGCAGCCCCATCAGACCGGGCTCACGCTCCGCGTTATGGAAGCTGTTTTCCGTTCCAAAAAACTGATCACGAATAACCCGGTGGTAAAGAGCATCGAAGGTTTTCCGAAGGAGGATCTTCTTTTCATCCAGGATGACCCCCGCGCAATCGATGAAAGAGCCGTTGTCTCATTTGTTAACGAACCATTTGTACCATACCCTAAGGAGCTAATCGAATACTACAGTTATGAAGCCTGGTTATCAAGATTCCAAGAAAACGAATGATCCGCTCGTAAGTGTGATCATCCCGGTATATAAAACAGAAAAAACGCTCCCCGACTGTCTCGCGAGCGTCTTTTGCCAGGACTACCCGAAGTGTGAGATCATTTTGGTGGATGATGGTTCCCCGGATCAATCCGGGGCTCTTTGCGACCGTTACGCAGCAGAGCATGAAAACGTTCTGTCCATCCATCAGGAGAATCAGGGTCTCGGCGAAGCGAGAAATACCGGCATGGCAAATTGCCACGGAACGTATCTTCTCTTTTTGGATTCCGATGACAGACTGGACGGCGAAAAGGCCATCCGGAGGCTGGTGGATAAAGCGGAAGCGGAACACGCGGATATCACCGTGGGCGCCTTCCGTCGTTTCGATGACCATGAAGAAAGCGGCGTGAACGATCACCATCTGACAGGGCTTGATCCCTCTTCTGCCGCTTTCCGTTTCCGGGGCTTCTATCAGTACGGGCACCTTGCTTACAGTTGGGGGAAGCTGTATCGGAAAGCTTTCCTGGATCGATACGATCTGAAACAAAGGCCTTATCCCTTTACCCAGGACAAGGCCCATAATCTCATGTGCTATGCGATGCATCCGAAATACGCTCTGATTTCAGACAGTGTTGCGCTCTACCGGGTGAACCCCGCGTCGGTCACATTTAAATATAAAAAAGATCTGCTTCCTGTTTGGATACAGATTGCTTCGGATTTTGCAGCTTTTCTGAATGAACGCGGTATCACGGAGGATTACTCGGATCTTTTGTCTCTGCACATTTTCTTCGGCAGTTTCTTTATGATGAAACAGGAGCTGGATCGGGAAGGCGGTGGGATCCGTTCTGCCGCGCAGATCTTAAAAGCGCTTCGTTCTTATCCTCTGGCGGATGATCTGATGCACCGTCTTGCCTTCGGGAAGGCCGCGAAAGGAATCGACTCCCGTTCCTGGAAGCTGCTGGTCAAAGGGGGCTCTCTTCTCTTCTGCTGCCATTTTGATCATCTCATGGCTTTCGGCGTTTCTCTGCTCCGGCGCTTTAAAGTAGACCGGAAAATTACGGAACGGCGCTATAAATAATCAGCCTTTATTTCTTTTCAAAACGATTCCCACCATCCATTTCAGGCTCTTAAATCTCCATGTCCTGTGGAAAAGAAGGAGATTCAACCCGTTCGGGATCACTACGCACACCGCAAAGCATAATAAAAGCATCGGGATCGTGGGCGCGCCGATCTTTGAAACGACAAAATACGTCAGCGCGGCTTCCCCCGCTCCCAAAAGAAAATAAAGAACGACCTCCATGGCCACGGAAAGCACCGGCTTGTTCAGATAACGCCTGCAGAAAAGGATTAATCTCCCCCAGATCATGATCAGGTACGCTGCGATGGTACCGAGGATCACCCCGCTGACCCCAAGCGGTCCGACAAGGATCAGGGAAATAAGAAGATTGACCGCGGCGCTCAGGATCGAAAGATTCCGTTCATACTTAAACTCTCCGGACGCCATCATCACAACCTGCAGCGGCATACTCAGGATTGCCGCAAAGATGCTGCCCGTCAGAAGACAGACCACCGGCAGCGGAAGAAGGTAATGCTCTCCCAGCCAGAGCGAAACAAACGGCGAAAGCAAAGCCAGGATACCGGCGGAAAAGAAGGCGGCAATAAGGAACGCCAGGAAGAGAAACTGCCTTAATACTTTGTATTCCTTATCATGGTCTTTCTCCAGAAAGAGATTTCCCATCGTGGGCTGCACCGAATTCATCACCGAAGTAACGATCCCCGTTAGTGCCGTTGTTACCAGACAGTAGTTATTATAGAGGCCGCTTACGACCACGCTGATGAGCCCGGAAATAATAAGATTATCCGTGCTGACCAGGATCCTGCCGGCAACACGGGAAGCGAAGATATCCTTGAGATCATGAAAGATGGTCTTTACGGTTTCCTTTGCCGGGCGGAGCTTGCGATAGGTTTTCAGATACCCGTACTTTCGAAAGATATATCGGTTCAGGATAAAATAGAGGCCGGCCTCCACTGCCAAGTTCAGCGCCAGCGCGGGAATAAAGTTTCCGGTCGTACTTACGATCAGAATGATCAGGAGATTATTCCCCACCTGAATAAACATCTGTGTGATGCTGATCAGGTATTCCTTCTGGTCCGCTATTAATACAGATCTGGGATACGCCTGCAGATAGGAAAGGACGCTGCGGATCAGCCATAACGCATAGATGATGAGCGTCACCTCCGTGGGGAAGGGATTATCCTTCATCATCCCCGGGATAAACGGAAGCAGGATCAGTCCGAGCGCCAGGATCACAAGTGCAAGGATATAATAGGCCAAGCGGTACAGATTAACAAGCTCCGTGATCCGTTTCTCATCCTTTTTATCGATCGCGCTGTACAGATGGTAGATCAGCGCAGCCCCGAGGCCAAGCTCCGTAACGGAAAGGATCCCCAGCACGTTCGTAACGGTGCCGTTGATCCCGACCATGGCTTCGCCAATGTATAAATTGACCGCACGGTTGCTTAAAAACGCAAAAACGATCAGAAGGACCTGTGTCAGCAGACTGAAAAAGCTGTTTCTGGCCGCATTTTGAATACGCATGAGCTTCTCCCTCTTTAACGCCGGAACAGTTCCATTTCTCCGGTATTCACACTTCGCAGTTTCGTGCTTTTCAGCACTTCCAGCATCGTGGTATTTCGTACCGTATGGTTATTCTTCAGGAAGCGGGCCAGTGTCATGATCCACAGCACGGGCCAGCACAAAAAGATCTTCGATGCCCTCGGATAATGCAGCCGCATCTGATGATGGAATTCTCTGAAATAATCAAAAAAACCGGTTCCGCGCAGAAGAACCATGCGGCTGTCATCATCATCACCGAACTCTCCGGATTCGAAAATATCCTTCAGGAAGAACAGATAAGATTCCTTGGACTTTGCAAGATGCGGATGAACCGATCCTTCCTTAAGCCCCATCTCCTCTGTGCAGATGGCCGTCACAAACTCGGAAAAACCCACCAGACCGAAATCCCGGATCAGCGACAGATACTGCTGCCGTTCCTTCTCGCTGATCTCCTGGTTCCAGAACACGACCCAGTCGCAGAGAAGGCGCAGGCCAAAGCCCGCATGCAGATAATGATGCAGCATATGCAGCAGCAGCGAAAACGCCTGATACGGCTTATCCAGCATCGGGATATGCATGCCGAGAAAATCATTGTGCACCACATGCTCCGGTAACTGTTCTGTCAGGTCCTTCAGCTTACGGTTGATCTCTTCATTATCCACGTCCTCCATGAATGCCCTGTGAAGTTCCACCGTGATCCCCTCGGGATGATGAAAGACCACGCAGTGATGCTCTGTCTGCACCGGATCCCGAAACAGCTTATGCTGCTTCAGCACCTCTTCCGCTCTGGCAAAGTCCTCTTCGCAGGGAACAAAAAGATCCAGATCCCCGAGTTTTCTGTATTCCGGTACAGGATAAGGAAGCGAAGCAGAAATCCCCTTCAGCACAAAGACCGAGATCTTCGCCTGTTCCAGCACCGACACATAGTATTTTGTCAGAAAGAACATCCTGTAATACTTCTGCACCGTCTGTCTGGCACGAAGACGAAGGACATCCAGTATTTCCTTCGGTGTCTCCGCGGGCATGGCCGGAAAAAGGAACGACATGATCTCATGTTTTTCCGCCATGATCAAAAACCGGTTCCAACCGATCCTCTCCGTATGCCGGTCATCCAGCCTCTTTTTCCCGTTCAGACTGATACCGAGAAGCTTCAGTATGAGTTCTTCCTCTCTGGTCAGATTTTCCACTTTTTATACCCCCAGCTGTGACCTCAAATTATTCACGTCCGAAACAGCCTCTTCCACCGCCACGCCGTACTGATCGTGAAGTGTTTGGGCGATCTCTTCCGTTGTCTTTCCGTCTCCGATCATATTGATGACCTCCGCCGCCGTCCTGTTGATCCGTTTCGGCTTGCGGTACGGTTCCCCGCTCTGTCTTGTGTCGATCAGCCACCAGTCACCTGCAACTGCTCTTACAATATATCCTGTTTCCAATTCTTTTCCCTCATGCTATAATCATATTATGAAATCTGTAAAAACTTCTTTGTTGAAACTAATACCGGTGCTTCTTCTTTTTTCCGCGCTTTTGATCATCGCCCTTTTGGTTATCCGGGTCAATCACCACAGTGCCGAATTTATCGGTGAAATCCCTAAGGAAGGTTCCGATGCACTGAATTCCCCTTACTGCGGATGGTATCACATCTATGCCTACACTCTCCAGGACAATCAGGTGGGTCCTCTGGAAGGGCAGGCGGAGCGCCATGTAAGAGAGCGCGGGGATGAGCGTCTTGCTCTCCTGGAGATCAATCTCATGAACTATCGCGACGAAGATGCGCTCTCCGCGGACGCGATCGATGAGCTCGATCTGGTCCTGTCCATATGGTCCGAAACAGATACCAGCCTGATCTTACGTTTCCTTTACGACTGGGACGGGAACGCTGCCGAAACCGAACCTGAAGATATCTTTAAGATCATGGGGCATATGAATCAGGTGGCTGAAATCGTTAATGATTACGTTCCCTCCGTGTATATCGTGCAAGGCGCATTTATCGGCGATTACGGCGAAATGCACGATTCCGCTTTCGATGACGAAGATAGTCTTTCCTCTCTCATCTCCTACATGGAAAGCTTATTTGACGACAGCATCTGGCTCGCCGTAAGGACCCCCGCCATGATCCGTCTGGCAACCGGTTCTCCCGAGCCCGCAACTGTGGGCGACACCCTTGCCCGAAGGCCCTTGGGCCGTATCGGAATCTATAACGACGGCATGCTCGGGTCTGAAACAGATCTCGGCACCTACGCCGAAGCGGACTCTGTCGTGGACGAAGAGGACTTTACGAAACCATGGCCCCGCAATGATGAGATCGAGTACCTTCAAACCCAATGTCTCTATGTACCGGACGGCGGGGAGGTCGTAAATGAAAGCTCGCTGAACGACTTCGAAAACGCCAATATCGAGTTTTCCATGACCCATGTATCTTATCTGAACGCCGACCATGATTCCGAGGTTATCAATAAATGGAAAGACAACCTCTACGACACGGACGATCCCTATTACGGGCTGACCGAGTACGATTACATCGAGCGTCATCTGGGCTATCGCTTTGTGATCCGCGGAGCCTCCTACTTCAATCCGGAAGGCTTCTTTGACCCGAATGCAAGGCTGACGCTGCGGATTGAAAATGTCGGATATTCCAACTGCTATCGGGATCTGAAATGCAGCATCAAAGCCGTCAATATCAAAACCGGTGAAGGGATCCTGATCCCCGTTGACTCCAACCCGCGTTTCTGGTATTCCGGGCAGATCAATCTGATCGACGCAATACTCCCGCTTTCCGGTTTCAAAGAGGGAGAGACCTATTCGATCTCGGTCAGCATCAGCGATAAAACGACCAACGAACAGATCCGCTTCGCCAATGTCGGGGACAGTTCCTACGACTGCACCATCGGCACTCTCTCGATCAACTCCGGTTTTTCATTCGCGAAGTAGATCTTTCTGCCGTCCTTATTTCTCGTCAATTCCACAGACAGCAGATACTGCCCCTTTGGAAGCTCCTGAAGGGGCATTTCTATATTGACGGAGCTCCCTCCCGCCAGAACACCATGGCTCAGGCGGTACTTCAATTTCTGCTCCATCTTGTATTCATAGACCTCATCCCCGGTCAGATCGATGTTCTCCGGCAGCGTAAGGTCCTTTTTGATCTTCCTTGTGATCTCGCAGGTAACATCCGACGTTTCGGTCAGCGCCCCGAAGCCCCTGTTTTCCACCACAATGCTCAGGATCTCCTGCTTTTTATCCCAATTGATCTCCGAGATCAGAAGGCGGTATCCGAGATGATTATCCACAAACGTATAAAGATCCGTTCCGCCGTAAGAAGCTTCCTTCCAGTTATCGAGCTGGCGTTTATCATACTGGCTGTTCAGATAGTTCACGCCCATAGTCCTGAATTCATGGATCACATCCTTCGCGGTATAGACTTCCTCTCCCGTGATCGCTTCTCCGCCCACCGGATATTTCTGGCAGCGCTTTGCGATATAGAGCATGTCGTCTTCTTTGGTAGCCAGACCAAAGGTTCCCATATCCGTATCATCCGAGAGCATCGCGTCATCAAAAAGAGCGATCCGGTTCAGGTTCGTAAGGAAGGGCTCGTCCTCTTTGAGGATCTCATTTTCCGAGGAAAGCAGGCGCAGCTGATCCGGCGTGCGCACGGCCAATGTAAGATCTCCGGCTTTACTCATCCGAAACCGGCGGTAGAGCTTGATCAATGAGTCGTCCGTCGTATAACGCGAGCTGTGCATCTCTCCCCACCGGCCCACAAACAGGCCCTGCACCAGAAAGATCTCATTTTTATACCCCGCGACCACGTCCATGACCTGATCCATGTGCCTTAAGATCTGGTTCAGCGTAGTGGGTTCATAGGTCACGGTCTCTCCCTGCATATCATAGCTGACACGCAAGATCACATCGAGATGGCGCCGCCGGAAAAAGATCAGGATATGGTGCAGATGGTTTAACCCGCCTTCATCAATATTCGTATCTTTATACGCCGCCAGCGAGATCTCCACCAGAGCGAGCGTCTCCTCCTTCACCACGGACGTGGCCAGAACCTCTTCATCAAAAGGTTCCTCCAGCTTAAACGGATATACCCGTAAAAAACCGCGTCCCGGATTTATGAGTTTTTCTCCTCCATCCTTCTGATTACCGATGAGAGTAACTGTCTTCTTCTTCCCAAAGAGTTTCATTGTCTCCAATCCCCTTGTCAATCTTTAATACCCGAAAACGGACCCATACCGAGAAGATCTCGAGTGACATCCGCATCATATACATGACCGGTTTTAAGCCCGAATGCATCGACGTTCCGGAAGCCCTCTGATGCATCAGGGCCGGCACCTCCGTAACCTTGAACTTCAAAAGCATCATCTGCGTCAGCATGTTGGCGTCCGGGTACTGGTCATCAAAATGGCCGTACTGTGAATAGTAAAGGAACGCCCGGCGGGAAAGCCCCTGCAGGCCCGAAGTCGGATCCATGATACGGTGCCCCGTAATGTTTTTGATCAACCCCCGAAACAGCTTGATCGCCAGCAGTCTGATCCCTCCCGTAGCATATTCCGGGCTGTCCGGAAGATAACGCGATCCCAACACGATATCCGGGCAACGATCCCCTTCCAGCGGCTTCTTCAGCGCCTCATAGATCGGTATCACATTCTTCGGATCATGCTGTCCGTCCGCGTCCATCTGGATCACGTAACGGTAGTTTCGCCGTACCGCGTATTTGAATCCGAGCTGCAGCGCGCTCCCGTATCCCAGATTGAAGACATGTGTCACAAGCGGTTCATGTCTCCTCTTCACCACTGCGTTGGTCCTGTCCTGCGACGCGTCGTTGATCACAAGCACGTCCGCGATATCAGAATACGGCGGACTTTCCAGCGTGTCCAAAAGCTTTCCGATATTCTCTTCTTCATTGTATGCCGGTATGATGATCAAGAGGTCATGCTTCGGCTTTGGCAGCAGCAATCCCGTTATTCCTCCATAAGCTCCGTCAGTTTTTTAATCTCTTCATTCCCATTGTATTCTATTCTCCCGGCGGCTTCACCGAGCGACTTTCGTAATCCCTCATCCTCGATCAGACCGGTTAATTCCCTGACACAAGCATCCTTTTCGTACTCGCATAAAATCCCGTCCTCTTTATCACGGATCTGCTCCCTGTTCCCGCTGCAGTCGGAAGCGATCACGGCTTTCCCGAGCGTCAGTGCTTCCTGGATCGCAATGCTCTTTCCTTCAAAGCGCGTAAGATGAGCATAGATATCGCATTCCTTCATGTAGGGGTAAGGATTTTCCTTGGCGCCAAGCAGGATAAAATCCTCTTCCATTCCCGTTTCCAAAATCTTTTGTTCCAGGTCTTCTCTCAGCGCCCCTTCTCCGATCACATACCAGCGCACGGGAAGACCCTTTTCCTTCAGCTCCGCCATGACTTCGATCGTAAAGTCATAGCCCTTCTGCGGCGTCAAGCGCCCTACGGTAAGGATCCTTACGCCGTCAAAGCCATCCGAAAAACCCTCTCCCTCCAAAGCCGCCTGGCGGATCGCCTGCTGGTCTATGATATTGAATAAAAGTGCGGTCTTTTCTTCGCAGGAAGGCCAGGCTTTGATAAACGACTGCCGTACCTCCTCCGAGACTGAAAAGATACGGTCAAACTTATCATAACACGACCTGTCCAGTGCAGGAAAGTACCCTGCTTTTTTATAGTCTACATGAAGAACAGCCGCCTTCTTTTTTGCCCTTACATGATCCGCCACGTAATAGGTTGAGCCGCCCTCCAAAAACGCCACGGCCAGGTCGTACTCGGTCCGGATCCGCTCCGCTCCGTCGGATAATACCTTCCACGCCATATTCTCCCAGCGCCGGTCTTCATTCTTCGCCATCCTGATCCCGTTCGAAAAAAGATACGGAAGATTCTTAAAGATCGAACCGCCACGAAGCGAAGACCTCACGATCCTTGCTTTCATGTCTCTCCTGCCCTCTTTCGAATGGATCATTTCCGTCGAAAAGGAAGGGTTCAAAAGGTTCACATGCTCCGGGATCCTGTTCTTCAATTCCCCCTGTGCCATCAGCACAAAAAGATCGATCCGGTACCCCTCCTTCGGGAAGCGGGACATAAGGTTCAAAAGCGCCGTTTCCGCCCCGGCCAGCCCCAATGTATTGATCACGAAAAGGACTTTCTTTTTCATTCCTTTACCCTTTCTTCAAGCTCTTCCAGCGCCTTTAAGATCTGCTCATTTTCCTGATTCAAAAGCGACACCTGCATGGCGAGTTCCCTGTTCTTTGCCATTAGATTGGAGACCGACAGACAGACCAGAAACAAGCCTATCAAAAAGACAAAGCCCAATATGAACACCATGATCGTCACATTCACGCTGACGAGCCTCACCCAGTTCTGCCATACCGGAAGAAAGGCGCCGATAAAAATTACGAACGAAGCGAGCACCCATAAAACGCCCATGCCCGGACTGATCTTTTTCGTGATGAACGCAAGCAGCGACAGCACAAGAAAGGACAGTCCCACTATGATCAATATCAGACGAATCGCTAACATTTTCTCCTCCTCAGCTTCCCCGTTTTACATATACACGGCTGGATGGCCGTTTCCCACGTCCGCGTTTTAACAACGTCCCGTTGCAGAAGATATGTTTATCCATGTGACGTTCCACCCATCTTAACCTGAAATACCCGAATGTCCAGGCCGCAACGCCGCCCGCAAAGAGCCCGATCCCGTACCAGATCGCGTCGAGCCTGGTCGCCACAATGGAAACGCATAGCGTCGTAAACAGCATGATGGCCGACGTGATCACGGCCCCCGTCAGGTCGTTGTAATAATACAAAAAGATCAGCTCGCCATACATCAAAAACAGCACGTAATACCCCACCGCAAGCGCCGGATAGATCTGCATCACAAGACCCGAAAACCCGTACATCGGCAGCACGACGATGAAGATCAAAAACAGCACGACCGAGATCGTAAACTGCACCCGCGCCAGATTCATCAGCTCTCCTGAAAGCTGCTGGAACATCTGCTTTTTGGCGCTTTCGATGTCCACCAGCCGCCCGCCGATAACTGCCTCGGAATAGCGCTTGTACTTGTCATGGAACCGCATTTCCACGTTGGAGATAAAGAGCATGGACGCGGAGACATTCGTGATCAGCGCGATGAACGTGGCCATATCATAGGGCTCCGCGCAGACGAAGGTTTTAGCGACCACCATTTTCATGTCCGTGGTCCAGAACACGAAGTTGTGTACATATAAGCTAAGCGTATACAAAAAGTTACTGATGATCAGCGGCCAGTATTTCCGGAAATACGGCAGCACCTTCCGATAATTTCGGCTGTTCTCCCGGAAATAGCTTCTTAGCTGCCCAAGCTCCAGGCAGCCGATAAGAAGAAATGTCGCGTCGATCGAAAGCAGCATGCCGGTCAGCGTGTCCATGCCAAGGCCCCTGACCAGGAGAAGACTCAGTAAGATCCCGAAGACCACCCCGATAAAATAAAACAGCGTGATCTTGACATAGTCCTTACAGATCGACAGATACAGCATCGCATAAAACACGAACACCAGCGAAACAAAGCCCAAAAACGATAGGAAGACAAACAGAAGATCCACGCCTCCCACAATGTATTCCCTTATAAAGAACGGGATCGACACGCCACAGGAAACGATCATGTTGATCAAAAGTCCCGTATAGAAGCAAGGCATAATGTCGTCGTAGCGTTCCTCGTAGATCACGTCCGACATATACCTGGACAATATCGCGTTAAAGGGCGACGCTGTCAGAAGACTGAACACGAAGATATAAAGGATCGTACAGGCGAAAAGTTCTCTCGCCGTGTAGTCCAGCGTCTCGTAGTCCAGAACCTTCTCCATCACGAAGACCATCACCATGACAATGACCATGGGTGCGATCGTGATGACGGCGCTGTAGGCGAAGCCGGCGAGGTGCGCCAGCAAAGATTTTTTGTTATAGATCCGGTTCAGTTTTACACCGATTCCTGCCATCTGTTTTTCCTTCCTGTCTTGTTATTTGGATTCCCGGACGGATCTCTCTTGCGAGACGATCCGGTTTTACTTCTCGCTCCACGGATCATCGACTCCGGAAACATCAACCGATGCCCACGGCTCGTCTTCTTCCGGAACCGTATCGTCGATGCTCCAGGGTTCTGTGTCGTCGGAGACGTCTGATGCCGAAGCTTCTCCGCCGCCCACTCCCGAGTGCTCGAAGCTGTTGTAGATCTTGCGATAGGTTTCCTTCATGTCTTCGACCTTATATTTACGCATCAGACGCTTATAGCCGGCCTCTCCCATCTGCTGTCTCTCGGTCTCGTTTCGGGCGATACGGATCATGGCTGCAGCGATGTCCTCCACGTTCATGATGTGGGTTAAGATCCCGGCTGCGCCGAAGTCGTCGTCCTCTCCGTAGATCAGTCCGTAGCAGTTTCCGACGTCTGTCGCGATCGCCGGCTTGTGCGCGGCGTAGCCCTCCAATATGGTCAGGGGCTGGCCTTCGGAAATGCTGGTCAGGATCGTGCAGTCCATGCGGCCGAGGTACTCCTGCACATTGATCCGGCCCGTAAAAACCACATCCGGGATCTGCATGGATTCCACGAGTTCAAAGCATTCGTTCGCGTATTCCTGATCCTCTTCCCATGGCCCCATGATCCAAAGCTTTAGCGTATCTTCTTCCTTCTTCGCATAGTAGAAGGCGCGGATCATGGTCTTCACATCCTTGATCGGCGTCACACGAAGCACGGCGCCGATATTGCAGAAGGCCTCGTCTTCGGGGAGCTTCCCGCTGAGGTTTGCAAAGCGTTCCGTATTGATCCCGTTCGGCGTCACCATCGTCTTTTCCGGCGGACAGCCGAGGTCGATCTGCAGCTCTCTCGCGTGTTCATAAAGGCTCGTCACGAGATCGCACCTCTGATAGGCTACGTAACTCATCTTCCTGAACTGATCGATCCAGATCGATTTATAGATTCCCTGCACCCACTTGGCCTTCACAAGCTCCTCTTCCCGTTCACGGGTGTAGATCCCGTGCTCTGAGATCAGGAAGTTCGAGCCGTGTTTCTTCTTGGCCATGGTTCCGAGGAGACCCGCGTACCCCGTGGCCACGCAGTGATATAGATCCGCCTTCGGCACGTCGAATTTCATGACCAGAAACATCGGCAGATAGATCGAGCGCATTGTCCACAAAAAGTCCGAGAACACGGCGTCCTTATATTTCGTGCGGTAGCAGTCCTTTACGGCTTCCAAAAAGTCCACGCCCATCAGAAGGTCGTTCACGGACAACGCGGGCTTTTCCATCATCTCAAACATCGTGTTCCAGTCCACTTCGTTATTGAGAAGGAGACTCCGTAAAGCGGCCACTTCTTTCTTGTTCAGTTTCACATGGCTTCCGCCCTTTGACTCCCGCTCCGACCAGTCCATGTCCGAAAGATACATCTCATAGACTTCCATCACGTTGTCGCCGAGCTCATAGACAAAATTGCCGCGGTAACTCCGGTCCGCCACAATGGCCAGTATGATAAATTCATGCTGCGGAAACTGCGCGATCAGACTGTGGATCCAGCTGGACACACCGCCCACAACATAGGGGTAACACCCTTCCGCTACAATACAGATCCTCATGCTACTTCTACTTATTCTCCTCTTTCTTCAGCGTGATCTTCGCTTCTTTCTTTTCCAGAGAGATCAGCCAGGCGTCGTCTTCGATCTTCTTGAAAGAACCGCCATCGATCTTATCGATCACTACATCATGGATCCGGAGTATGAAATACCCCGTATCGTAGTTGCTCTTCAGCGTGATCACATCCCCGTTTCTTTGCTGGTCATATATAGTCGTAAGAAACAGACCCGCCCTGCTTCCGCTTTCCGACAGGGTCAGTTCCTCAAACGTATCAAACGCGTCATAAAACGTATCCGTGTATCTCGCAAAATCCTTATACACATTCTGCCACTGATCGTTGGCATCCTGCGGATAGATAATGTGCTGCAGATCCTCCGTAACCACCGAAAACCCGAGCGCTGTCTCGATCGCGCGCTCTCTGATATCCTCGGAGTATTTATGTGAATCACCGCTGTTGATCGTAGTCAGCACAGTGTCCCCTTCTTTAGTAAGATACACGAGTTCTCCCGTATCCTCCAGATCCTTCAGATACGTCCGCACATCGGAAAACCCCTGCTCCTTCAAAAGCGTTCTCATCTGTTCAGGGTCGTTCTGGGCCACATAGGCGGTCAGGAATTTATACTCCGGCAGATTCACCGCCAGAAAATCATGGTCGACAGAAAGCTTGCTCGCCACATCTACGTTGGAGGTCTGGTCACACGAGATCCCCGCCTCCGCTTCCTGTTCCCGAAGAAGCTTCATGAAAAAGATCAGATCTTCTTTTTCCGGCGAAGCCTTTTCATTGTAGTCCATCTTCGTTGTCAGCATACAGCTCATTTTACTGTCCGTATTCGTTAAAACCGCCGTCAGTCCGGGCCACACCACCTCCCGCAGCACGCGGTAGGAATCCCGGGAATAGAGCTGAAACATGGCGTCTTCGTTTTCCGGCGTGAACGAAGGATAATTCACAACGACCATATTCTGCGCATTGATTACCGGATACAGGGAATAGTTTTCGATCTCATTGGTAATGGCATATAAAAAGCCGATGCCGGTCACGCTTTCCATGTAATCCCCGTTTACAACAAAGATCTTGGTCTTATCGATACTGTTGCGCCATACGATAGCGGGGAGGTATTCATTCTGCGTTTCACCGTAAATGTTTTCATCCAAAAGCCCCGTCATATAGGCCTTCGTTCCGGAGTTCATCTCAAACCAGGAAGTCGTTAAGTTAAGGTCCTGCAGTTTTTTTGTGGTTTCATCCCGGATCGTATAGGTGTAGCCGCCGCCAAGGAGAAAGTTCTCATGAAGAACGATCCCCTCAAGCGTAACGCTCTCTTCGCGGATATTACGGATCCCCATCAGTTCCTTTATCTCTTTGCGCATCAGAACGCGGATCGACGGCGTCCCGCAGAAAACCAGGTGAATTCCCTCCTTCACCCACTTCTGGAGCGAAGAAATATCATCTGCGCCGATCGATGCTCCGTCAAGACAAATGAGATACGGCTTTTCCTTCTCATATTCCAGATCCCCGCAGTCTGCCGCTGTAATGAGATTTCTTCGGGTATAGCGGCACCACTGCCGGATCACACTCTCCAGATCCCCATTTCTGCCGACATAAGCGATATAGCCTTTCGTCGGTTCCTCGCCAACCGTATATTCCAGATCCTTCTGAAAGATCTTGTCAATATGAAGTTGTGTTTCTGTTCCGGAGTAGATGTTCGTATCGTAGGTGTTTAAGGAGTCCTTGTAAGCGCTCGAAAACAGAAACAAAAACATCAGTACAAACATCAACACCGTGATCGTCAGATAATTCCTGCGGCTGATCATCATTAGCCTTCTGACCTCCGTCTTCTGTGATCCGTGCTGCTCTTTGCGTTGTAGCCGTAGTTGATCGCAAAATTATATAGACTGTAAGGATTCTGCTTGACCTTATAACTCACAAATTCATCATCCTCATACAGAACTTCCATCTCATTCGGGAAAAGCTCCATGAACTTCTGTGCCCAGTAATACATATGCGACATCGTGATCCATCTGGCTTCCCCGGAATACACTTCCGAAACACGGTTTCCTTTCGGGAGCGACCGGCTCGCGCCGATCTCGGATACGCTCTGCCCGCTGCCCTCATAAGGCTCGTCATAGTCCTTCGGGATCTTTTCTATGTAGAAAAATACATAATCCGTCGGCAAAAACATTTCCGAACTGTTGGCATCAAAATCCTCCATGGAACGAAGGAACGTAATGGTCTCCGTGTGCCGCCCATGTTCCTCCACCATTCGGATCTCATCATTCGGCGTAACGATCGTCCAATGGAAATCCGGATATTCATCCATGATCGAAAGCGTCGTAACCATGGCGCCGTTGGTCTGCAGACTATCGACAGTCATCGGATCCCATTTCAGCTGGTTTTCCGTATAAAGGAGAAAACCCGTACCCGCGAGAAGCGCCAGCGACGCCCCCTGCATCAAAAGCCTCGTCTTTCTCCAGCCCAGAAGCAGATACACGGCAGCATCCACCCCCAGCCCGACACACACCGCTAACGAATAGGCGAAAAACTCCCGATTCCGGCTCTCATCCATGAGCTGGGGAAGCCCGAAATCCCCCATGATGAAGACGGCGACAAGAAAGGCCGCATACAAAGCCATCGCAAACACGCTCCGCCCATACACGCTGTCCTTAAAGCATGCCAGAAGTCCCAGCACAAGGCCCGCGGCGATCAGAGCGAAAATGATCTCTACGTAGGAAAACCCGAAGAGGCCCGGCATATCCTCATTGAACACATAGTCATCCATGATGCCCTTCAGCTTATCAACGCGACCCAGTTCTTCCTCTTCCTCTGCCGGCTGAAATCCTTCAATGTTCTCGACTTCTCCTTCACCCAGCGCCTTTTCCAGCATCGCGATGACATCCGCCTCGGTCTGTCCTTCCCCAAGCGAATAGGCGATCGACATGCCATTGATCACCAGCGTTTGGCTGGTCACCCGTTCATCTTCCCCTTCGTCTCCTCTCATAACGCTCATGGCCCAATACATGGAGCCCTGCAGCGGCGTGCCTCCGATATAGGCAATGACCATCGGATACAACGCAAACATGAGCGACACCAAAAGAGACAACAAAACCGACTTCAGATACTTCCATCGGAAAAACCGGATAAAGAACGCCAGCGCCAATCCCACGCAGCCGATACCGGCCGCGATCGTCACATAAAAATGCGCCGAGATCGTCATCGAAAACGCCATCGCAAACAAAAGCAGATTTTGCGTGGATGCCGACATGGATTTGCACCAGGCGACAAATCTTTGGATCGGATGTACCTTTCTCCTGTCGACCCAGTCTTTGGCCTTCTGCATCTTCGGCTTCATCTTCAGGTAAAGCTTATAGATAAAGGTGCCGTGCCAGCGTTTCATACGTTCATAACGTATGCGCTCGTCTTCTGTCAGTTCCCGCTGTTTCGGAGCCAGAACCTCCTGCGTAATGGAAGCCCAGTCATTCGGGAGTTCTTCCTCGCCTTCTTCCTTGAAGTAGACGAAATCTCCTTCCTCACCCGGGATGAAACGGTAATCATCCTCCGTGAACTCTACCGGATAGCCCTCTCCTTCGTCCGTTTCTTTTCCCTCTTCATAATGCGCCGGATAGTCGTCCTCTGCCCCCTCTTTCTCCTCCTTAAAGTACACAGGATAATCCCCGTTCTCATCATATTTCACGGGGTAGTCGTCTTCTGTTTCTTTCGTTTCCTCCTCATAACGAACCGGGTAATCACCGTCCTCCTGATACGTTACAGGATAGTCATCATCTTCTCCTTCAAAGTACGCCGGATAGTCATCCTCCGTGGTATCATAATGCGCAGGGTAATCATCCTCTCCGCTTCCCTCATAAACCATCGGATAGTCATCCTCAGCTGCCTTAAAAGCCGCTGTACGCGCCGGCGTTCCTTCCTCGTTTCCCTCCTCATAGTACATCGGGTAGTCGTCTTCTGCGCCGTTCTCCCGATACGTCACGGGGTAGTCATCTTCTGCGCCGTTCTCCCGATACGTCACGGGGTAGTCATCTTCCCTCGCCACGGTCTCCACCGCAGCATCCGTGTAATCGTCATCCGTCCCCGTGCCCTTATAGATCACGGGATAATCGTCCTCTATGCCATCGGAAGCGGTCACATCCACTTCCTTCGCTTCCGCGGCAGCCTGCGCCCTCTCAAACGCAAGCTCCTTCTCTTTCTCCGCCTTCAGCGCGTCTTTTTTTACCTTCAGCTCCAGCCCCCGTTCCTTTAAGAACAGGATCGCGAAAAAGAATACCGGCAGCAGAAAAACATAGCCGTATTCCTGCGGCAGCGGACTCGAAAAACGCTGCAGAGTCTCTTCGGCCCACAGGTTCCACCCGCAAAATACCACCAGCCCGAAAAAGGGCGCAAACCAGGTCTTTGAGAGCCCTCGTAAAAAAGCGAAAAGATTGATGAATACATACACTGTCTGCACCAGCCCGAAGAGCCGGAAAATATTAATGGTTTCCAGTCCGAACATCGCGTGCAGCGCATACATGATATTATGATACCCGTACGGATAAATACCGGCGATAAAAAGCTTACCCTGTGAAAGCCCGTTTACCCAGTAGGTATGCACCATCAGGTCGGAGTAATAGTACCCGTAAGTTTCAAAATAGGTCTGTCCTCGAAGGTAAAAAAGATAGACCAATAATGTACCGAGTAACGCCCACTCCAGAATGTGCGGAAGGAAGTAGCGTTTCAGCCATCTTCCCCAGTCCTTAAAGATCCCGATAAAATAATCCGAGACCTTTCTCCCGAGCGACCTTTTTCCGATCACGCCGGTCAGGAGCCGCCGCATATATTCCATCAAAGAATCCAGCACCACGAAGAGCTTCGTTCTCTTCTTCTTCAGCATCAGGACGACGATAAAGATCACCGTTACGATCCACATGGTCACCGGATTGCAGATGTGAAGAAGCTGCAAAATGAACACCAGATTCATCAGGTAGAAATTCCCGATGAGCTGATAGATCATCACCCTGGCGGCCAGCGAATATCGGCCCAGTTTATGTTTGAACAGTATCGCCGGCAGTACCAGTACCATCAGAGAATAGCAGGCAAACTGTCCCACGAGGGGTAGTATGATCATGCGGTTTACAAACACAGCCTGTCTATTCTCCTTTCTGTAAATTCATTTTTTCTATCACTCAGGAGAACGTCCGGATCAGCTCCAGCGTCTCCTTGTCAATAACAACCGAAGACGATTTCAGCTCCTGCATGACGGAGAAGAATCGCTGCCTCTCCCCCATCTCGAAATACATCTTGAGCTGGCTTGTGTACGAGATCAGTTCGTTCGGATACTGCAGCCAGCATAGCTTCGCCCAGTATTCGCAGCCCTCATAATCCTTGATCTCGAGGAACCGGGTCGTCAGCCATTCGTAATGCTCCGGAAGCAGCTCATCCTCGTTGATCGTAACGATCGTCGCTGCTACCTCCGCCATCATGTGCACATAGGTATCCTGCTCCATTTCGGTAAAGACCCGCTGGCTTAAATATGCGTTCATGTATTTAAGGAGCGCGAGGGCGTTCTCCAGCATCTGCTCCGGGTTCTCCTTCATCTCGTCATACATCTTCTGCACGTTGCTCCGGAAGTCATTCAATTCATCGCGGAGCACGGAAGCCGCGTAGTGGGCCGCTTCCGTATCGGAGCTGTTGAGAGCGTAAGAAATGGAGCGCAAAGACTCCGAAACATCGCCTCTTAAGATGTTCAGCATCAGCGTACGAAGGCTTTGCTTATCCGAGATCGCAAGCGCTTCTTCCAAGGGCACGAAATTCCTTTCTCTTTCGTCGTCGCCGCGGCTCATGGATTCGACCTTTTCCTTGCTGAACACAACGTCGGCAAGATCCACTTCCTTGCGGAAAAAGATCTTATACAAAACGACCGAAAAGAGCAGAAAGATCGCCGCACCCACCGGGCAGATCAACATGACGATAAAGGAGATCACGTATTTCTTACGGTCAAATTTTTCATCCGTATTTTTCTGTTTTCCCTTGATCAGGAGCCCGTACAGAAGGTAGACCAAAGCAACTATGAAGTTCAGGACCAAAAGCACCACAACGGTGATCTGTTCTCCTGTCATCACACCTCCATGTTCCCCTGGATCTCAGACGGGAAGCCCATCTTGCTGAAACGGTTCATAACGAAGCTCGCGTTATCCGGGCTCGTATTGGAAAGCAGCACGTAGAAATTCCCGTCGGAAAGCTGTCCCATGTAGTCGGAGTTTCGAAGCGCCTTGACGATCTCATAGGAAGCCTCGTCCCATTTTTTCGAACCAAGATCCACCCTTAAGAGAACGAACTCCGTAAGGTTTCGATTTCGCGCATTCATATAAGCGCGCAAAAGACTTGCGAAAGCATCTGTTTCAAGCACCTTCGTATCCCCGAGATACCGCTGGCTTTCCAGCGCTTCCATATACCGGTTCGCTCTAAGCACCGAGTTCTGGATCAAAAAGCCTGTGATGCGGAGCATGTTGGCCTGCGACATATTCATGCTGTCCCAGGGGATACCCCAGACCATAATGATCAGCTGCATTTCCCCCTCCGAGAAGAGGGCGTCCGCCATCAACGGATACTGCTTATCCATGGTCTTATTGATGTACACGCGCTCCTCCTTGATCTCCGCCCACATGTCCGTCAGCTTCTGGTATTCGAGCGATGCGCCGAGCGACCGGGCCTGCGCGCTGGTGGCTGCGAAAAGGCGGGCAAAGCTGCGGTTACTGACCTGGTAGATCGCCACGTCGGCGCTGTGGATCAGCTTGGCCACAACCTCCGCCGCGTAAAAGAGCACGTCCTCCGGCGCGTACTGATCCAACTCCGAGGTGATCTCATAGACCTTGCCGAAAGAGTCGTTCTGATTGATAAGCTGCGTCTCCAGAATGTTCTTGATGTGCACATTCGTGGTATTGATCTCGGAGATATCGTCTATTCGTGTATTCAGGTATTCCTGTTGTATCTCGTTTTCGCCCCGTATCGACTTTAGTCGGTCCTTCATATATCCGACGACCAGGCCCAGGATAAAGATCTGTGCGATCCAGACATAGGTATTGTAATCCATCATGACCTCAAAGCCGCTCCGTTCATAGCTTTGTCGGAAGATATACCCCGCCGTGGCGAGGATCGCGGCAAAGGTGGCCTGCTGCTGTCCGAAGATGATCGCAAACAAAAGCACGTACAGAAGGAAGAAGTCCAGGTTCGCAAAGAACCGGCTCCCCGTAGCGCGGTTATTCATCATGAAAAAGGGAATAAACATAACGGCAGTCTCCAGATAGGGAACCGCCACGCCGAGCAGCATTTTGAGCCTCTGCCAGAGCTTGCTTCCGGCCGACTCCTTCTGCTCCACGACCTGTTCAAAGAAACGCCGCTGATATTTTCGGACATAAGCCGCCAGGTCCGCTACGCTCTTCTCCGGCTTGTCAAACACCTTCCCTCCGAACTCGTTCTGATAACGCGCCGGGTTCAGGGCGACAAAAAACGGCAGGCCGATCGTGCGGCTTTCCACCGAGACCTTGATCCTCTCATTGGAAAGCCCGTCCGCCACCATCTGTGCCACTTCCGTTTCCCCGAAAATCCTCCCTGAAGAAAGGTGATAGAGGTTCTGCTCATGCGTTTCCGCTGTCAGGCAGGTATAGATATATTCCACCGCATCCCGTACATAGAGCAGCGAAAAACGGTTGTTATCATTGGCAATGACCTTGTCCGTATAAATCCCGTCATAGCACATGGTCCGGAAAGGTTCCGCAAGATCCTCTCTGGTCTTCGGCGTGCCGTATAAGTGGTCCAGGCGAAGAACCATGGGGTCGATCTGTGTGGACTCCCTGTAGTTCAACGTCGTCATTTCCCCCTGCCGGACCGCGCCCTCCCAGGGTCCGGACGGATTGGCCTCTTCCAGCTCCGTGATCGGAAGGTCGTGCGTTGTCTGATAGATCTGCTCATGCGAGAGATATAAGAACCGCATCCTTTTATGAAGCGTGGACAACGACATCAGGATATTGATGAGACCGGTCGTATAACTCACGATCTCACCCTGCGCCATATTGTTGGAGTAGTTCGTATCCTGCGCCCCGAAGAAAATGGCGGCATCCGGGTTCATGCTCTCGATAACCTCTTGCAACACCGGACTGTCGTACTTGAAATTATACTGTTCAAAGGCTTTGGCCTGTTTATTCTTCGTAAAACTGTTCCCGGAAAGAATGAACGCGCGATGCCCCTCTTTATTCAGCTTGTCCACCATGGCATCCATCAGAAATCCGGCTCCGCCGGCCAGTAATACATCCATCTGTAAGACACGTCCGCGCAAAAAAGCACAGA
>JAEEGL013149501.1_pt1 | contig 33890 bp, 27 predicted proteins | sample 9134231 | NCBI WGS metagenome assembly JAEEGL01 (sample SAMN16246548, study PRJNA631951) | gut metagenome | biome: gut microbiome; feature: rumen; material: fiber-attached | host: Bos | place: Iran: Karaj | collected 2018-10 | reverse complement strand
TTGCCTTTTCCCCATTTCCCGGAGCAGTAGCCCAGTACCGATGCCACCCATACCATCCAGAAGAGAGTGCTCCAAAGGGTCTTGCGCCAGGGGAGAATCTCTTTTTTCCATAGTTTCAGGCCATACACTACCAGTAGGAATGTGAGGCCGTAGGAGGCTATGCCAAAGGTGTTTTGAATGACAATTCTCGACAGGTGGAATCCCAGGGCACCCAGCCAATTGTTGCGTGACGGCCAGGAGATGAGGAAGGAGGTCATGGCGACTGCGAGGAACGCTGCAAGGAGGATGTAGCATGAGCCTCGCAGTTTGCGGCAACGTTGGGTGCGCCAAAACTCGACAAATCGGCTGGTCGGTCGTACGGTTTTCTTTTTTTTCTTTGTCTTTGACATGGGGATTGGGAATTGAGAAATGGGGGATTGAAAATTGAAAGGATAAAACGGGACGGTGGTATCCTAACCCATTTTATCCTTTGTCTCAATATTGTCGGTTAGTCTTTTTTTGTCGAAGCGGGGTATTAGTCTCCAAGAAGTTCCATGGCATCTTTCAGCTCGCTCATGAATTGCTGAAACTCTTCGTCGGAAGCATCTTTATAGCCTGCGGGGGGCAGCATGTCGACTTCTTTCACTTTCCCTTTGACAATGTCGATAGCGGTGAAGGTGATGGCCTTGCCTTCGCCTTGCTCCTGGGTGTAAACCAGCGGGAAGCCTTTGATGGAGCCCAGCACGGCACAGTATTCAGGACCAATCTCGGTGGTGTACCAGCAGACGGCGGGGTTGTCGACACCCTCTTCGTTGTAGCGGTGCATGATGAGTTTCTTGGCGGTGTAGCCCAGCATCTCTTTTGTTTCGTCAACCATTTCGTAGTAATAGTGGCCGGCTTCTTTGTCTTCGATATAGCCGCTGTCGAGTTTTTCTTTGGTCACTTCGCCGCGGATGAGGAATTTCCCGTCGCCAGTGTAGGTCTCGAGTTCGATGTCGTTGGATGCAAGATAAGAGATATAGGGGCTGAAGTCAATTGCCTGAGCCAGTTTCATTCCTTTCTGGATGGTTTGCTCGAGGAGCAACTGGTCGTCATATACCTTCATTTCCATGATGGACTGTTCGGGGGGGATGGTTACATCGACTTTCCCGGAGCTTTCCAATTTGTATTTTACAATGCCGCGAAAGTTGTTTTGAGCATTCATCGCTCCAACGGTAAGCAACAGGGCCACTGCTGCGCAAATGATTCTTTTCATAATTGTGTTGTCTTTTTTATTTTGTTCGGAGAATAACGGAAATATTGCTGAAAAAGTATTTCTGTTTTCTTTTTTTTGTGTCTGCTGAATTATATGGTGTTAATATATAATACGATATGCGTTTTCGGACGGTTGCCCTACCACCCTTTGGGCAATACAATATTGGGCACCAAGTGGGCATCGGCAAAGAGGGGTGCTATCTCGCTGTCGTCGAATCCGGCTATTCCGCAGCCTATGCGGGTTACAAGGAATGTGAGGTCGGGATGGTCTTGGGCGAATGTGATGAATTCATCTACATAGGGCTTGATGGTTTCCACACCGCCCTGCATGGTGGGGATGGCGTAGCTCTGCCCTTGCAACCCCACGCCTTGCCCATAGATGGCTCCAAAGCGTTCGAGGGCTATGCGTGCAGCCCCGCCGCCGTGATGCCCAGCAAGATTGCTGCCGAAGACAAAGACCTCGTCGGGCTTTAGATGTGTGATAAAATCGGGTGTGTTCATTTTCATCAGTTGTTGATAAATGTGCGCGTCCCCCAGTTTTCGCCCAGTTTACCTCCGATAATCATGCTGGGTTCTTGCAGTTTGCCTTGCAGCGAGGATTCGTAGGCCTGGTTCTTGGTGACGTTGTTGAAGAGGTCTTGGAAGGTGATTTCTCCGCGCGAATATTTTAGTTCTTTCAATATATAGTAAGTGAAAAAGCCGTGGTGCTGGTCGATAAAGGAATAGGCGGTCTTGTCGCCGTCGGCGGCCATGAAGATGACAATGTCGCTGCGGACCCTGGGGGTGCGGTAGCGTTTCGACTCTTTCTTGATGGTGAAGAAGGGTTTGCCGCTGCGCTGGATACCGTCGAAGCTGGCATCGATGATGAAGGTATAGCTAAGAGCCTCCACACGGTTGAACCAGCCGGTCAATGTGTCGAAAGAGATGCATTGGTTGAGAATCTTTTCAGCATCGCCGCCTTTCAACTCGATGTTGTCGGGCAGCAAACCTGTCTTGCTGCGGAAGGCACGAATCTTGCTGACATCAACACCGCTGGGCATGAGGTAGGGGGCAAACTTTTGGTTGGTTACACCGTGGCCTGCATAGTAGATGATGATGTGTACATCGCCGCTTTGGGCTTTGATGATGTCCTTTAACCAGTGGATACCCTCGTTGTAGATTTCCTGCCGGCCTGCGTTGTGCAGCACTTTGACGTGGCGCGTGGGGATGCCCAGCGTGTGGACGAAGTATTGGTGGAGCACGTCACCGTCGTTGGTGGCGAAATCGCAGTTGGGCAGAGGGGCGGTGTATTCCTCGTCGGCAATGATGAGGGCATAGGTTTTGCTGTTGATGTTTTCTTCAATATGGGGGATGTTGAAGTCGACATATTCATCGTTGAGCAGTGCGGCCTCGAGGTTGCGGGCGGCAGCGTCGAAAGCTCCGTGGACTACGATCTGCAGGCTGCTGCGTCGATAGTGCGGACCTGTCATGTCGAAACAACGGGTAACATATCGGAACTCGTTTTCGGTGCGTTTGAGGCTGTTGATGTTTTCTTCGATATAACTCGTCACGCTGCGGGCGCGTGCATAGGCCAACTGGGCGTTTGTGGTGATGCCGTCTTTCTGGTCGATGGAGATGCGCACGTTCTCGTCGTTGAAAACGGCGGGCATATAGCGGAAGTCGCCATATTCGCCTTTGTAGTCGATATGGGTAATCTCAGCGGCATCGGTGGTGGAGGTGATGGTGATGGTGGTCTTGCGGCCGGGGGCGAAGATGTCGTTCATCTCTTCGTCAATCATGGTTTTGGTGAGGTTGCAGATGGCACGGCACGAGTTGGAGGTGTTCCACAGGTAGGCTGCCGAGGGGTAGTCGTCCTCGGTGCCTTCGAAGTGGTGGCAGTTGTAGGAGATGTTGTAGACGAAATTGATTTCGGGCTTTCCGTCCTCGGTGGTGTCTTCCTGCACAGCGGTGGTGATGCGCACGAAGGTCTCGTCGTAGAGCTTCTCGGCGTTGGGCAGGTTGATGAGCATCTGCTGGATTTGCTTGTTCATCTGCTTTTCGCGCTGCAGGGTGGTTTGGCGCAGGCGTTTGAGGATGAACGCGTGGATGTCGTCGTTGTATTGGTGTTCGGTTTGGGCAGTGAGCCCGTTTTCCTGGGCTGCCGCCCCTGCGGGCAGGGCGAAAAGAAGTGCCAACAGCACGGAAAACACGAGGTTGTGTCGATTCAAGCGGGTTGTTTTCATTGCGCAATGGATATTATTTTTCAAAATGCAAAAATATATCTTTTTATTTGATTGGCGTGGCTTTGAAATGAAAATTAATCAACGGCAAAATGTGAATAGTGGCCGATGAGGGTTGAAGCTTTGAGTGTTGTAGGCGGGAGGAACTGAGGCTCTGTTTGATATGTTGTTTGGCAGTTGTTTGATTTTCAGCTTTGTCGATTTTTGTGGAGGGTGCAGGTTCGCTCGTTATCCGTTTGTTCAGCGTCAGTTCTCCCATATTTCTCCCATCCCGTATGGGAGAAATATGGGAGAAATATGGGAGAAATGGGGGTGAAGTATCGAACCTGCGATTTAGGCGGGGTTGTTTTTCCGGAGGTTGAAAGTGAATTTGCGTTGGAGTCGGTTGCGGCAGAGATAGAGGATGCCGCAGTAGAGGGCCACGGCGAGGAGGGTGGCGAGGGCAACCCATATTTCGGGGAGTCGGAGGGAGTAGAGCAGTGCGAAGGTGGCGAGGATGACGATAGAGGGGAGGACGTAGGCGAGGAAAACGGCGAGGAGGCCGCGGCTGGAGTTGATGATTACGGTGACGGTGTCGCCGGGGGCATAGCTTTTCCAGTCGGGGGTGTCGATTTCGACGTTTTTGTCTTTGCTCTCAGAGAAGGTGCAGTGGGCGTGGGCTTGGCAGGAGGAGCAGGCGCTGGTGACTTTCATCTGGACTGTTACGCGTCCTTGGCTGGAGGCGATGATGGTGCCGGGGTGTGTGGTTATCTCCATGACTTGGGTGCGTTTTTGCAGTTTTTGACACATTTGCCTTGGGTGTTCATTTTGTGGGTTTGGCCGCGGTAAATGACTTCGGCGCGGCCCCAGGAGAAGGGCGAGGCGATGTCGAAGACGGGAGGGACGAAGAATTCGCCTTTTGTGTTGATGTAGCCCCAAAGGCCCACAGAGACGGGTGCGAGTCCGTCAGTGAATTGGTAGGCGTTTTGGTAGATGGGTTGGATGACGATGTTGCCGTCCATGTCGACGTAGCCATAGTGGCGGTTTTTTTCGATAAGAGCGAGGCTGTCGTGGTAGATGTAGGCTTCGCCGCGGTAGCCGCTGTTGTCGTATTCAATGGGAAGGATTGTTTTGCCCGAGGTGTTGATGATTCCCCATTTGCCTTTTATTGAGACGTTGGCGCGGCTGTCTTTGAAGAGGCTTGCGTGGTCGTATTGGCAGGGGATGATTTCTTTGCCTTTGTGGTTGAGGTAGCCGTATTTGCCATCGCGTCTGACAAGGATACGGTCGTCGCTTTTGCCGATGAGTTCGGTGTAGATGGGTTGGGTGAGGCGTTTGAATTTGTTGTTGTAGAGGGCGAGGCCTTGGTCGTCGCCTGCGAAGAAGAGGCCGTCGGACATGGAGGTGAGTATTTCGAATTTGATGGGCAGCACTTCGCGGTTTTCGGTATCAATCATGCCGTAGCGGTCATATTTTTTTACCACGGCATAGCCTTCGTAGTAGGGGAAGGCGTAGTCGTATTGGGGTTGGATGACGACATTGCCTTTTTTGTCGATAAAGCCGTAGGAGACTAAGAAGCTGTCGACGTAGATGGCTACCACGGCGCGCCCTTCGTTGAAGGAGGATGCTGCGGGGAAGAGGAAGGGGATGACTTGGTTGCCGTTGGTGTCGAAGAAGCCGAAGAGGCTGTCTTTTTGCACCATGATCATTCCTTCGGTGGGGTAGTTGATGTTTTTGTAAAGACAGGGGATGATTTCAACCCCGTCGCGGTTGATGAGTCCACAGCTGTCGTAGTTGGCGAGCACTTTGCAGTATTCGCCGTGGAATTGGTCGACAAAGCGATATTTGTTGGGTACGATGATGGTGCCGTCTTCGCGTTTGAAGCCGAAACGGTCTCCGTCCTGTGTGGTCTGGATGCCGTCGATGAAGACGAGTTCGCAACCACATTCTTCATCGTCGATGTACTCGACTTTTTCCTGTGCCCATATTAAGGGGAAGGAGCAGAGGAGGCTGAGGAGCAATAGTGTGTGTTTCATATTAAGTTGTGTTTGTTAATCTGTTTTTTTCGAACGGGCTGTGGGTTTGGTGTTGTCAGATGATGGTCACTTCGGACTGGGGCAGCCATCCGGTGTTGCCGTCGGCGATGTGGATTTTGTGCCATTCGCCGAGGGTTTCTTCAATGTCAACTTTGGTGCCTTCGTGGAGGAGGAGTTTGTCGACGCTGTTGGTTTCGGGCGAGCTTTTGACTACCGCCACGGGAGCGGTGACAATGGCTTTGTCGTGGCAGTTGTAGCGGTGGCTTGAGGCAATGGTGCAGGCGAGGCAGATGAGGAGCAGGATAAGGACTATTATGCCACTGATTAGTGAGCCTTTGCGCAAGCGGTAGCTGCTGCTGAGCAGGAGTACGGCGGTGAGAGTGCCCAGAATGGCGAGGAGGCAGAGGAACAGGATGCGCCAGCCGGAGGGGCTGAACCATGCCACCATGCTGTGTGCCCAGTGGGCGAGGAAGATTTCGGGCAGGGCTGCTATTTCGTCTTCGGTTTTGGTGTTGGCAAGGTCGAGGTTTTGCCTTGCATCGGTGAAGTTGGGTTTGAGACGGAGGGCACGTTCGTAGTTGAGGATGGCGAGACCATATTCTTCTTGGCGGAAGTAAGCGTTGCCGAGGTTGTAGTAGAGGTCGGCGGACTGGTATCCTGCGTCGAGGACGGCTTGGTATTGTCGGACAGCTGTGGCAAAATCGGCTTTTGAGTAGGCGTCGTTACCGAGTTGCATGAGTTGCTGCGGAGTCTGGGCGGCAGCGGTGAGGGCGAAAGCGAGGATGAGTATCGCGGTGATATATCTTTTCATTTTTTCAGGGGTGTTAAATCATGACTATCATTTGAAGGGCTTCGTCGTAGATTTCTTGTTTGCGCGAGGCTGCATCGCCTGGGGCGAAGCGTGCGAAGTCGACTTTCTGAAGGGTTTGGAGGATGCGCGTTTGTTGTTCTTGCGGCACTTGTTTTTCCATCAGGCAATCGCGTACGGTGTCGCTGCTGAGGCGTGAAAGTTGGATGTTGTATTTGTCGGCGAGGCATCCCCAGATGGCTTTGTATATTTCTTCATAGAAACGGTTGTCGTCGCCGCTGTTGAGACAGGCAGCTGCGGCCTTAAGGCGTTTGCGGGCCATTTTTGTGGCGCGGCGCAGACGCATACCTGCAATGTCTTGTTGTTGGGCTTGGCGATGTTGTCCGAAAATGATGGCGGCGGCAGTGGAACCGACAATGAGTGTGAGGAAGAGCCAGAACCACCAGGGGGCGCGGTCTTGCTGTCCGGTGGGGAGGAGGGGGCTGCGGCGTGTATGGATATAGTTGATATCGCTGTTGAGGAGTTTGACATCGCTTTTGCTGCTGGTGACGTTTTTCATTGATTTGGGGTCGCCTTTGTTGATATGGACGGGTATGGCGTCGACTTTTTTGGTGACGTAGCGTCCGGTGTTGGGGTCGAAGTAGACAAATGAGAAGGCGGGGATGGTGTAGTCACCTTGGTTGCGGGGGATGAGAATCCACTCGAAGGTGCGGCTTCCGCTGATACCGTTGCTGTTGCGGGTAATGTGGTCGTTGATTTGCGGGTCGTAGACTTCGAATACTTTGGGGAAGTCGATGGTTGGGGCATCGATGAGCATGAGGTTGCCGGCACCGCTGATGGTGAGGCGGTAGGTGATGGCTTCGTTGGCGCGGACTTCGCGGGTGTCGGTTTCGGCCTTGGCACTGAAGCTGCCAACGGCTCCGTTAAAGCCTGAGGGTGCTTCGGGAAGGGGTTTGACTCGGAGGTTGATGCTGTTGGTGCGAAGGTGTTTTTCGACGGCTTGTGTGGGGTTGAAGAAGGGGTCGTCGAAGAGGTCCCAGAGGGTGCCGGTGCGTTGACGTTGCCGCTGGACAAGGGCGAGGACATCGAGGTCGAGGGGTTCGATGGTGAGTTTGCCGTTTTCTTGGGCAAAGAGAGCGCCTCGACGGATTTCTGCAACCATGTAGCGGCGACCGTCGACGGTCTCTTCGTATTGGCGGACATTGCCGTCTTTGGTGAGGTCTTCGCTCCAGAAACCTTTGTTGCCGGGCAGTTTGTCGATTTGGTATTGGCTGAGGGATACCTGGGTGTAGATTTTATAGGTGAGGATGACCTGTTCGCCTTGGTAGGGGTTGTTTTTGCTGATGCTGGCGCGTGCGAAAAGGGACTTGCTGTCGATATTGCTGGACTGCGCGGGTTGCTGTGCGGGCTGGCGGCGAGATTGGTTGGGGGCGGAGCCGTAGGCATTTTGCTGCTGGGCTTGGGTGGAGCCTTTCTCGACATGGATGGTGAAGCCTTGGCAGGTGACGCGTTTGCCGTCGACACTACAGGAAGCACTGCCGACGTTGAAGGTTCCTTCGACATCGGCTTGGATGATGTAGGTGAAGCCTGTGGAGACGTTGCGCGACACTTGTCCGTTGATGATGGACATGCCTTGTTGGTGGGAGACGTTGGGTCCGGAAAGGACAGAGAACCCTTTGAAAGAGGGGCCTCGGAAGTCACTGGCACGGTCGTTGACTTCATAGCGTACTTCGAAACGTCGGCCTAAGTCGACACGTCCGGGTGCGCGGACGGTGAGCTCTTGTGCGGCACATAATGTTGTGGCCGCAAGGAAAAGAAGTGTTATAATGTGTCTTTTCATAATGTGGGGTGGTGGCGGTTTGGGGTTACCAGTCTTTTTCTATATTGCGGGGGGCCGCCACTTCTACTTTTTTGGCGTTCTCCTTCATAGTGTTTTTTTCGTTGTTTTTGACAGCTTCGAGCAGTCGTTCGGCATCTTGTTTCTTTTGCTGCTGTTGCTTTTGCTGTTTTTGCTGTTGCTTTCGGTCTTGTTGGTTCTGTTGATTTTGCTGTTTTTGCTGCTGCTGGTTCTGTTGGTTTTGCTGTTGTTGATCCTGCTGGTTGTCTTGACCGTTGTTGCCTTTTTTGTCTTTGTTCTTGTCTTGGTCTTTGTTGTCCTGGTTTTGTCCACCGTTTTGCTGCTGTTGTTGCTGAGCCTGCTGGAGCATTTTTTTTGCGTAGGAGAGGTTGTAGCGGGTGTCGTCGTTTTTGGGGGCGAGTTTGAGGGCTTCCTGATAGTCGTTGACAGCTTGCTGGAATTGTTGCATTCCGTCAGCTCGGTTTTCTTTTTGCAGTCCTGCTTTGAGGTAGCTGTTGCCGCGGTTGTGGAGGATGTTGCTGCGTTCTTTTTCGGTGAGGCCGGGTTGCTGGAGTGCGCGGTCGTAGTGCTGGATGGATTCGTCGTATTTCTTTTGGCGGTAGAGGGTGTTGCCGAGGTTGTATTGGGCACGGTAGGCGGTGCTGTCGCTGTGGAGTGCGCGGCGGTAGTTGACTTCGGCGCGGTCGTAGTGTTGCGATTTGTATTCGCGGTTGCCTTTGCGGGTTTCTTTGCGCACGTTGCTGCTTTGAGCCGAGAGAGCCAGTGGCAGTGCGGCAACAAAGAGCAGGAGGACTATGTGTTTGATTCTTTTCATTGCGGTGGGATGGTTATTGATTTTTGCGGACTCTCAATATTCTGTCGATGTTGATTTTTTTGTTTCGACGTTCAAAGATAAGCAGTTCTGCCAAAAGGCAGACGAGTGAGGCGACAAGGGGATATTGGTAGCGGCTTTCGTATTCGGAGAAAACGGCTTCGCCATAATGGTCTTTTTCGAGTCCTTCGATGAGGCGTACTATTTCGTTAATGCCAGAGTTGATGTTGTTGGCGCGGACATAGATGCCTTTGCCGGCATGGGCGATGGAGGTGAGTGTGGCTTCGTCGAGGTGGGTGGTGACGGTGTTGCCGTTGTTGTCGCGTTTGTAGCCTACGCGTTGTCTGCCTCGGTATTCGGGTATGGGAGTGCCTTCGGTAAGGCCCATACCTATGGTACAGACGCTGATGCCTTCGGAGGCGGCTTTGCGGGCTGCTGCTTCGGCATCGTCCTCGAAGTTCTCACCGTCGGAGATGAGGATGATGGCGCGGCCTTGGTTTTTGACCCATTCGCGGTCAGGGTCGCCGTAGCCGAAGGTTTGCATTCCTTTTTCGATGGCATCGCCTATGGCGGTGCCTTGTGCGCTGATGAGGCTGCAGTCTACCTGGTCGAGGAAGAGTTTTACGGCGCTGTAGTCGTTGGTGAGAGGCATTTGCACATAACTGCTCCCGGCGAAGACTACTAACGAAATGCGGTCGCTGCCGAGTGAGTTGAGCAGGTTGTTGATGATGCGTTTGCTTCGTTCAAGACGGTTGGGCTGGATGTCTTCGGCCATCATGCTGTTTGAGATGTCGAGACAGATGGCGATGTCGCTGCCGATACGCTCGCCTTTGACCATCTTGCTTCCTTCCTGAGGGTTGGCAAGAGCCAAGATAAGGAAGGCGGCTCCAAGCATGATGAGAGCGAATTTGGTGGAGGGACGCCAGCGTGAGGCATCGGGGATGAGGCGACCGAACATGCCGCGGTCGGCGAATTGTTCAAGCCGTTTTTTGTTGCGGAAAAGGAGCCATGTCCAAATCCCGGCAAAGAGGGGGATGAGGAGGAGTAGCCAGAGTATTTGTGGATGTTCGAAGTGTATCACTGGTGTTGTTTGTTTTTGGGATTGATTGTCAAGGTGTGCTGCGGAAATAGAAAAGTCCTAAGAGTATTTCGAGCAGGAGAGCCAAGGCGGCAAGGATTAGCCATCCTTGATATTCGTCTTTGGTTTGTGCGTATTGGGTGACGTCGATTTTGCTTTTCTCCATTTTGTCAATCTGGTTGAAGATTTGCTGGAGAGACTTCTTGTTTGTGGCGCGGAAGTATTGCCCGTCGACAGTGGATTGTGCCATTTGGGTGAGGAGCTTTTCATCGAGCTCGACAGGGACGTTCTGGTATCGTATCCGGCCAAAGGCGTCGCGGAATGGATAGGGTGCGAGACCTTGTGTGCCGACACCGATGGTGTAGAGCCGGATGTTGTAGAGAGCGGCTATTTCGGCGGCGCTCTGCGGGTCGACGGCACCCTGGTTATTGATGCCGTCGGTGAGGAGGATGATGACTTTACTTTTGGCTTCGCTGTCCTTGATGCGGTTGATGGCGGTGGCCAGGCCGTCGCCCAGGGCAGTACCGTCTTTAATCATACCGCTTTTGAGTGAGGCGAGTTGTTTGAGGAGTACATTATGGTCAATGGTGAGGGGTACCTGGGTAAAGGCTTCGCCGGAAAAGACCACCAGACCCATGCGGTCGTTTTTGCGACCTTCGATGAAGTCGGAGGCAACATTTTTGGCGGCTTCGAGACGGTTGGGCTTGAAGTCTTCGGCCAGCATACTTCCGCTCACGTCCATGGCGAGGACAATGTCGATGCCTTCCACTTTCATTTCTTGACGGCTGAGCATCCGTTGCGGTCGTGCAAGGGCAATGATGATGGCGGCTGCAACAACCATGCGCAGGATGAAAAGCAAAGGATATAGACGTTGGCGGAAGGTTTTGCGGACTCCTTTGAAGAGGGTGATGTTGGAGAATTGAAGTGCGGGTTTTTGTTTCCGGTAGCGCATGATGTACCACACCGCCATCAACGGGATGATGAGCAGGAGCAGCAGGAGGTAGGGGTGTGCAAAGGTTAACTGGTTCATGATTCAGTGTTTATTGGTGACGGGGATACATTGTTTTCGGCATCGGAAGGCTCTTCTTTGGGGGTCATGGCGGCAGTGTTCTTTATGAACTCTGTTGCCTGGTTGAGAGACAGGTCGTGCTGATAGGGTTGCGGGGTCGATTTGGCGAATTTGACCATATCGGCGTTTTGGAGTATTTGGCTCAAGGTTGAGGCGTTGTGGTCGGAGTAGGCTGGGCAGTTGTGGAAACTGTCGAGAGTCTGGTCGGTGGTCATCTCGGTTGATTGAATTCCGTAGGACTCTTCAAGATAGACACGCACGGTGTCGGTCAGTTCGGTGTAGTACTCTTTTACAAGGCCTTGCTGCCATAGCTGCTGTTGCCTCAGGTTTTCGAGCCGTTGCAAGGCGCGGGTGTCGGGGGGCAAGGGGGGCGCTTGGGGTACGCTGATAAGGGGTTTCTTCTTTTTAATACGTAGCCAAATCAGCACTGTCAAAGCAACGACAGCCCAGAAGAGCCAAAAGAATGCGAGGGCGCGAACTATTTCGCCGAAAGTGTATGGCTGGTTCATGATGTTGGCGATGTCGCGGATGTTGGCGGTGGTTGTGTCAACCCCCGAAACATCGTTCACTGTCAGCATCACGGAGTCTGCGCCAATATGCAGCCAGTGTTCCCCTTCTTCAAAACTGGTTAAGGCGGTGTAGAGAGTTCCGTCGGTGGTGTCTATCCATTGTCTTACCGCAATGATGTCGTTGTTGGTAAGGTCTTCAAGAGAAGGATAGATTTTTGTTTTCTCTATGGAAAGCACTGTCTGGTCGCCAATCATGATGGTGGTACTGTCCAGTTTATAGTTGAACCGCATCATGTCGGGAGAAGGCAGCGAGTCCTGCGCTTTAGCCATCCAGCCTGATAGAAGCAGGCTTACGATTAATAATGTTATTTTCTTTAGTTCAGCCATGTTGTACATTTATTTTGAACGGCGTTCAAATAGTTTTTTTAGTTCTTTTACGTAGTCTTCGCCGGTGTAGAGAATGGTACGGTCAATGCCGTATTTGCGAAGCGACTCCTCGACCTTTGCAACGTGGGCGGCATAGCGTGCAGAGAAGTCCTTGCGGATGGAATTGTCGGCAGTGTCGATCCAGATTGTTTCATCGGTTTCCGGGTCATAGAACTTGGCAAGGCCGAGGTCGGGGAGGTGCATCTCCTTCTCGTCGGCAATACGGATGGCAACAAGGTCGTGCTTGCTGGAGGCTATCTTCAGGGCATCGGTGTAGTTGTCGTCGTAAAAGTCGCTCAAAAGGAATGCAGTGCTGCGTTTTTTGATGACATTGGAAAAGTAGCCGAGAGCCAGTGATAAATCCGTTCCGTTGCTTGCAGGTTTAAAAGTAATCAGTTCGCGGATGATGCGGAGAATGTGGCTGCTCCCTTTCTTTGGGGGGATGAATTTTTCTATCCGGTCGCTGAACATGATGACACCAACCTTGTCGTTGTTCTGTATGGCACTGAAGGCAAGTGTCGCCGCCACTTCGGCAACCAATTCCTCTTTAAATTGGTGATGGGTGCCGAACCGGTTGGAGCCGCTCACGTCTACCAACAGCATGACGGTCAGTTCCCTTTCCTCCTCAAACACCTTCACATAAGGATGGTGCAGGCGGGCGGTGACATTCCAGTCTATACTGCGGATGTCGTCTCCGTATTGGTATTCGCGCACTTCGCTGAATGCCATTCCGCGTCCTTTGAAGGCACTATGGTACTCTCCCGAGAACAACTGCCGGGAGAGCCCGCGAGCCTTGATTTCTATTTTACGAACCTTTTTTAGTATATCGTTGTTCTGTTCCATGATTTGTTTTTAATTATCAACGGTGATAGCCAGGGAAAAAGGCAATGCCTTTTCATTTATTGCCGTGAAACACCGTTATCAAGGCACATCAACGCGGTTCAAAATCTCATTCACAATCTCTTCGCTGGTCACGTTTTCGGCCTCAGCCTCATAGGTCAGGCCAACACGGTGGCGCAACACATCCATGGCCATGGCACGTACATCCTCGGGAATCACGTATCCACGGCGGCGCATAAAGGCATAAGCCTTAGAGGCCAAAGCCAAGTTGATGCTACCACGGGGAGAAGCACCATAGCTGATAAGCCCCTTCAGATTGCCCATGCCGTATTGCTCTGGGTATCGGGTTGCAAAGACAATGTCGGTGATGTAATTCTCTATCTTTTCATCCATATAAACTTCCCTCACCAGGTCTCTGGCCTTGATGATGTCGGCGGGAGTCAGAATGGGATGCTGCTTGGCAAATCCGCTGCCCATCTGTTGGTGCAGAATCATGCGTTCTTCCTCTTTCTGAGGATAGGAAATAACCACCTTCAGCATGAAGCGGTCCACCTGTGCTTCGGGCAGGGGATAGGTGCCTTCCTGCTCAATAGGGTTCTGGGTGGCCATCACAAGGAAAGGCTCGTCCAGTTTATAAGTGGTTTCGCCAATTGTGACTTGGCGTTCCTGCATGGCCTCAAGCAGGGCGCTTTGCACCTTGGCGGGGGCACGGTTGATTTCATCGGCAAGGATAAAGTTTGAGAAGATAGGGCCTTTCTTGACATTGAAAGTCTCTGTCTTCTGGCTGTAAATCATGGTGCCGAGCAAATCGGCGGGCAACAAGTCGGGAGTGAACTGGATACGGCTGAACTTGGCATCGATGGCATTGGCCAGCGATGTGATGGTCAACGTCTTTGCCAGTCCGGGCACACCTTCCAATAATATGTGTCCGTTGCTCAGCAGCCCAATCATCAGGCTCTCTATCATGTGTTTCTGCCCAATAATGTTTTTGCGCAGTTCAAGTGTTAACGCATCGACAAATGCACTCTCTCGCGAGATGCGTTCATTCAGTTCTTGGATGTTGACAAAATCTTCCATATAATATAATTATGTTATTTCAATTTATTATTCTTTTCACAGGTCTCACATGCCGGCCTTTCACCCTTCAAAGGCACTTTTGTGTCCTGTCAGAAAAACTGCTTTGATAACGCACCCCTTTTTTTTTTATTGCCGAAACTGCATTTTTTTTGTTTTTTTAGCATGAAAAGCTTACTAATATAGAAAAAAAATGTATCTTTGCTAATTAAAATGTGCAAATGAAAATTAAATATCTAATTAAATATTAATATCTTATGAAAAGTAGAAAAGTACTTCTCGGCTTGATTGTGGGTCTCTGCGTCTGTCTTGCAGGCACTGCCACTGCCCAAAAAGCAAATTTTCAGAGTAACAAATTGGTCGAAATCGGACCCGATAATATCGGTGGCCGTGTGACCTCTGTTGTTATTGTTAACAATGCCACCGACGAGGCCTCGAGTTTGGTATATGCCGGCGCCGCTTCGGGTGGTCTCTATGTCCGCAACCTGCGTAGCGACGACTTATGGAAATATCAACCCTGCTATGTCGATGGCAAGGAGTTGACCCTCCCCATCAGCAGAATGGTCAGAATCAACGACAGCATCATCCTCATCGCTACAGGTGAAAGCTATTACCCCAAGGGCTGCAATCTCAACAAGATGGCTGCTCATGGCCGTGGCCTGTTCCTTTTCAACCTTAAAGACAACAATGCTGCCACCCGTTTCACCCGTGTCAACAACACTGACCCCGGATATGATTTCGATGCCAATTTCGCTTCGGTTAACGAAATGGCCACCATGTCCGCAATGGGTGTCACCTATGTCTATGTCGCCACTCCCAAAGGACTCTTCCGTTGGACTATCAACCAGCCTTCCGACTGGAACAAGGCTCCTCAGTCCATCTTCTCTGGCAATGTTCATTCCGTTGTCGTCTCCAAGCAATTCAACCGTGCTTTCTTCTCATGTGAAGGCGGCCTTTACAAAATCAGCGATGTCATCAACTCCGCTGATCCCGTCAATATCACGGGCAGCTGCGAAGGTTTCGGCGGCAACGCCAAAACCATCAAGCTGGCTCTTGCCCCCTCCGATGAAAGCTACCTCTATGCCCTCTCATCCGACCGCAATGGTCTGATGATTGGTCTCTACCTCTCACGTAACACCAACTCCTGGCAAATCCTTTCCACCTCCACCGTCATCCCGTTCAACGGCTCCGCCACTGCTAACACCTGCGGCGCAGTTGCTGTCAGCCCCACCGACCCCAGCCGCGTTTATATCGCTGGTGCCAACGTTTGGGTAGGTAAAGGTTATGTCGATAACTCTCCCTATCAGTGGACAGTCACCTCCTCCAACGAAAACCAGCTCAACTTTGGCGACTATATGTCAACCGTCTATTCCAACTCCCAGTTTGTCCATTCCGGCATCCAGCAGATTGTCTGCAACGCTTACTGGAATGAGGCCACAAGCTCCATCGAGGACATCAATCTTGTTGCCACCGACGGCGGTATCTACTCCTTCACTTCCTCCAGCCCCAGATTTGTCAACTACAACCGTGGCTTGAACAATGTCCAGATTAACGGTCTTGCTGTCACCCCCGACGGTTCCATCATCGCCGGCTCCAACAGCAACGGTTGCCCCTTCATCGAATCCCGCATGGAACACCACGGCGGTGCCAACGACTCCACCTGGTACGATGGCTCCCGTGGCAACACCAACCACATGGCCAACATCCTCTGGAAAGGCAATGGCGGTAAAGTGGCTGCCTCCCGTTTCACTCAGTATCAGCCCGAATCCCGTCGCCCCATCTTCGTCTCTTCCGGTAACGGCTCCTTGGGTCGTGCCTACAAAGACTTCTCCAACTATACCAACACTCAGGTTTGGACCAGCGATGTGGCCTTTACCTCCGACCAGATTTCCGGTGGCCCCGCTATCGGTCAAATCTCCCTCTGGGAAACCGACAACAACCCTGCTAAAGACAGCATCCGTTTCACTATCGACACCCTCGGATCCGTTCGTCGTGGTGGTAAAGACGTTAAAATTGGCAACTCGGGCTTCCAAATCAGAACCGGCGACTCCATCGTCGTTCTCGACACTGCCCATGCATTCCATCCCTTCTACCATGTCTTCGACCATAGTTTCTTTGTCCGTAACGAACCGAGCCACACCGTCCGTCGTCCCTATGCCAGCCGCATGCTTGCTGTCACTGTAGAGAAAGACATGACCGAAAACTCCAATGTCTCCTACTGCTGGGTACCCACCGACTTCCGCAAAGTATACGATGCCTCTAACGAAACCCGTTTCTGGGGTCATATCTACGGTATCAACCGCACCAACATCCCCCACAATTACATCCGTTATGCCGTCATGTCGCAGGATGGTGACTGCGTTTTCATTGCAGTTGATAACGACACCCTCAACCAATCCTACATCGTCCGTGTCCATGGGTTCAATAACCTTGACTACAGCCTACCCATCTCCGTTGTACGTGGAGCCATCAAATACGACTTCAGCCGTCGTTCCACTACCACCGACACCATCAGATTTGCCGATGGCACATACCACTTTGGCCGCCGTATTTCCTCCATCAACATCGACCCCCGTGCCGGTCAAGACCGCCTCGTTATCACCTTCGACGGCTACAGCACCGAATACCCCAATGTCGTTTACATCGACAATGCTTCGTCCAACAACTATCAAATCCACGAAATCGGTCTCCCCGGAGCTAATGCCAACGTACCCGCCTACAGCGCCATGGTCGAATTCACCAAAGGCGAAGTCTATGTAGGAACCGAGGACGGTGTATTCAAAGCCCCCAGCCTCTCTGCTTCTCCCTCATGGTCTGAATACGGCGATTTCCGTGGCGTTCCCGTCACCTCCATGTACCAGGTTACTTGCGACTACCCCATGTTCAAGCACATCGGTCACAAAGGTGTCTCTGAAGAACTCTACATCTTCCCCCGCACCAAGTGGAGCAAAGCCATGTACTTTGGCACCTACGGCCGTGGAATATTCATGGATAGCACCTATGTCGTCAACCACGAAAACGAGATTGTTTCCGAGGACATCTATCTTGACATCCCCACAGTCTACTCTGTCAGCAACAACAGCGTCCGCTTCTATCCTAACCCCGCTGTCAACCACACAACCATGGAACTCACCGTTGGCACTCCCGGCAAAGCCTCTGCCATCGTCTATGACCTTAGCGGCAAGGTAGTCTATAGCGAAAACCTCGGCAACCTCGCCGAAGGTGTCCACACTCGCACCATCGACTGCCAGAACCTGCAACATGGCATGTACCTTGTCAACGTTGTCATTGGTGGCCAGAAAGCCACTTCGAAATTAGTTGTAAGATAAAATCAATTAGATAGGAAAAGAGGTACTGGCCACTCTCAGTACCTCTTTTTTCATATTCAAACCCTTTTTACCATTTATTCCAACCGATGCAAACAAACCTTGTACAAGAACTCCAATGGAGAGGCATGATACACGACATCATGCCCGGAACCGAAGAACAACTCAACAAAGAGGTCACTACCGCCTACGTAGGCATCGACCCCACAGCCGACTCACTCCATATAGGCCACCTCGTCAGCATCATGCTCCTCAAACACCTTCAAATGGCAGGCCACAAACCCCTTGCCGTTGTCGGCGGTGCCACAGGCATGATTGGCGACCCCTCGTTCAAGGCTGCCGAGCGTAAACTCCTCACTCCCGACGAAGTCCAGCACAACGTAAGCTGCATCCGCCAGCAACTGTCCAAATTCCTCGATTTCGACAATCCCGTCAACGGTGCCGAGATATGCAACAACTATGACTGGATGAAAGACTACCTCTTCCTCGACTTCATCCGCGACGTCGGCAAGCATATCACCGTCAACTACATGATGACAAAGGACTCGGTCAAGAAACGTCTCGAAACAGGCCTCTCCTTCACCGAATTCAGCTACCAACTGCTGCAGGCCTACGACTATCTTGTGCTCTACCGTACCAAAGGATGCCGTCTGCAAATGGGCGGCTCCGACCAGTGGGGCAACATCACCACCGGCACCGAGCTGATACGCCGCATGGATGGTGGCGAAGCCTATGCGCTCACCTGTCCTCTCATCACCAAGGCCGATGGCACCAAATTCGGCAAAACCGAAGGCGGCAACGTCTGGCTCGACCCTGTCAAAACCAGCCCCTACAAATTCTATCAATTCTGGCTCAACTGCTCCGATGTCGATGCCGCACGCTACATCCGCATCTTCACTCTCCTCAGCCGTGAAGAAATCGAGGAATGTGAACGCCAAGCCGCCGAAGCACCCGAAAAGCGTGTGCTCCAGCGCGCACTTGCCAAAGACATCACCTGCCGTGTACACTCCGAAAAAGACTACAACATGGCTGTTGCGGCTTCCGAACTCCTCTTCGGCAAAGGCACAACCGAGCAACTGAACAGTCTCGACCGCAGTGTCATGCTCTCCGTCTTCGAAGGCGTGCCCCAGTTTACGGTCTCGCGTTCACGCATCGATGAAGGTGTGTCGCTCATCGACCTCGCTGCCGAAACCGGCATGTTCTCCTCCAAAGGCGAAATACGCCGTGAGTTGAAGCAGAATTCCATCTCGGTCAACAAAGCCAAGGTGGGTGAAGATTGCCGACTCACCGCTGCCGACATCCTTTCCTGTGGCAGTATCCTTGTGCAGAAAGGCAAAAAGTCCTATTATCTGCTCAATATCGAATAGCCGTCAATCCTTCTGACAGTATATCTGCCGGGGCTGTGCTGAATGTAAGGCGCAGCCCCGGCCTCTTTTTACTATGTAAAAAGAAAGTGCCGTTTTTTTTTGCAGGTTCGCTCGTTCTGCATTATTTTAACCTCAGTTCTCCCATATTTCTCCCATCCCAGATGGGAGAAATATGGGAGAAATATGGGAGAACTGAGGGTGAACGAGCGAAGGAAGAGGTTGTGTTGTGCGTTTATCAATCTGTCAAGTGGCGATGAGGGAGAGGGCTTGGGAGGGAGACAGGGAGGGACGGAAAGGGATATAAAAAAAATCGGCACCCAGACTCTCGGGTACCGATGGGAATTGATTTATTGATGTTGTTTAGTCTTCTTCGGTGATTTCAATCAACTTGCCGTCAGTCTCAAACGAAATGTGCTTCACTTCGGTCTCTTTCTTACAGAAAAGGAATCCTTTCATACGGGCAATGCGGGTTTGGTAAGTCATTTTGCCTTTGAGATTGCGGATGTAGAGTTGGGTGATTTTGTGTTTGGGGAATTTGTGAGCCACGGTGTCTTTGATGGCGTGGGGGTAGTACTCGGGGTCGATGATGTAGCGGGTTTCGGTGCCGTGGTTGGAGAAACGTGTGGCTTGCTGGTCACCGTCGGCGTTGGTGAAAGTGACCATGTAGTGGGTGCTGTCTTCGGTGACAGTCCAACTGATGTTTTTGGCATCTTTGTTTTGGTTTTGGAAGTCTTTTACGAATCTCACGGGCACGTCAGCTTCTTTAATTGAGCGTTCTTTTTGTGCAAAGACAACAGTCTGCCCCATGATAATAAGTGCTGCAAGTATGAGTATTTTTTTCATTTTGTGTAATTTAGAGTATTTTTGTTATTTGCTTTTTACGATACAAAGATACTAATTTTTTTTATATGTTTCTTTTTTGTTGAAAAAAAAATTTTTATTGTTGGTTTTCGACCGGGTGCTGAGGGTTGCCGGAGGGTTGCAGCAGGCTCATGTAAAGGCTCCAATATTGCTGCATGTGGTTTTCGTAACTGAAGGTTCCGGCATATTGTTGTGCGGCTTGGGCGAGGAGGGGAGTGTGGTTGGTGAGCCCTTGGCGGATGGTGAGGGCCATGTCTTGAGGGTCGAAACTGGAGAAGTAGCAGGCGTGGGTGCCGCCTATTTCGGGGAGGCTGGTGTGTTGTGAGGCGAAGACGGGTTTGCCCCATTGCATGGCCTCTATGAGTGGAAGGCCGAAGCCTTCGCTGAGGGAGGGCATGAGGAGGGCGGTGCAGTGGCTGTAGAGCCAGCGTCGCTGGTTGTCGGTTACCGGGCCTATGATGCGGATGTTGGGGTGGGAGGGCAGTTGTGAGCGTAGTTGGCGGGCGTAGGGGTCGCTGTCGTTGCCGGCAATGACAAGGTCGTAGTCGGGCAGGATGTCCATGACGGGGAAGAGGCTGTGGAGGTTTTTCTTGGGTTTTACCACTCCGATGCTGAGGAGGAAGGGGCGCGAGGGGTCGATGTTGTCGGGTTGTTCTTGAGAGCCTTGGGTGAGATTCTGGACTCCGTTGTAGATGATGTGTTGGGGCAGGGTGCCGAGGTGCAGGTGGTTGTTGGCGTCGGTGCTGGCGAAACGCGATATGAAACAGACGGCTGATGAGGTGTCACATTCTTTTTGGAGCCGTCGGAGGTAGCGTTGCTGTTTGTTCGGGTCTTTTTCGTAGAGGAAGTTAAGGTCGTGGATGGTGAGTATGCGGGGGGTGCCTTTGCGGGGCTGGAAGGGCGAGAGTTGGTGGATGGAGTGCCAGAGGTCGTAGCGGGGCATGAGGCCGGGGATGTGTCGGTAGATGTTTTTGGCTGGGAGGTAGGAGAGGTGTTGGCCGAAGGCTCCGACTTGGTTCTGTGGGACGAGGAGGGTGACGCGGATGCCGGGCGGCAGTTGGTCGGCGTGGGTGGCGTACCAGTGGCCGTAGTTAAGGGCTATTTGTCCCAGTCCGCAGTAGGGGTGACGGAGTATGCTGAGGTCGATGAGGATGTTCATGGCTGATGGGGTTGGGTGGCCGGGAGGGAGTCGATGAGATGTTGCATGACGCGGCGGCCATCGTGGATTACCTGCATGGACCAGAATAGTTTGAGGGTGATTTGTTCATCGGGTGTGAGTTGCCAGGGTATGGAGGGTGTGGAGCGCATTTTTTCGGTTAGGCAGAAGAGGGAGAGGGCGGCGCAAACGCTGATGTTGAAGCTTTCGGTGAAGCCGTACATGGGTACTTTGACGTAGGCGTCGGCATGGCTGATGGCTTCGGGGGTGAGGCCTGTGAGTTCGGTGCCGAAAACGAGGGCTGTGGGCTGTGAGATGTCGAGCTGGGTGATGAGGGTGTCGTTTTCGTGGGGGAGTGTGGCGACAATGCGGTAGCCTTTGGAGCGCAGGTGGTCGTAGGTCTGCAGTATGGAGGGGTGTTTGTAGTAGTCAACCCATTTGTCGGAGCCCATTGATACGTCGGAGTTGGGTGCGTAGGTGTTGCGGCTCTCGACTACGTGTATGTCCTGTACGCCGAAGCAGTCGCAGCTGCGCAGGACGGCGCTGGCGTTGTGGGCTTGGAAGATGTCTTCGAGCACTATGCAAATATGTCGTGTACGGTTGAGGACAAGGCGGTCGAAGAGTTGCCTTTTGTTGTCGCTGAAGAGTTGTGTGGCGGCTTGGTAGAGCTGCTGTTTTTGTTCGAGGGTGAATTGGGAGAACAACTGGGTGTCGGTTTCTTTTATTTCGGGCATTGTTATTGAGTTTTTTGTGGCTTTAGTGGGTTGTTGTGGTATGGGTGTTTGTGTTGTTTTGCACAGAGGGCTGTTGTTTTGCCATCTGGCGGAGGGTGGTGTATTTCATAAAGGTGTAGTGTGCGTTCATGCGGCAAAGAATGTATCCGGCATGTCCGTCGAGGAAGCCGAGACGGAGGATGTAGTCGCGCAGGAAGGTCCAGAGGGGTTTGAGGACTATGGCAGCCATGGGGGCGTGTTTGCCGGCTTGAAGGGCTTGGGAGGCGGCAAGCTGGTAGTAGGGTGGCTGTCGACGTGCGAGGTCGTCGATGGTGTAGTAGGAGTAGTGGAGGAGGTCGCCTTTGAGGGTGACGGTGTGGAGGTCTGGGGTGAGGATGAGTTGTTCGTGTATGGTGCCGGTCCAATGGGCTTGCCCCGTAGGCCAGAGTCGGGTCTTGGTGTCGGGGTACCATCCGCAGTGGTGGATCCAGTCGCCGCAGAAGTTGGTGAGGCGGTTGAAACGGTAGGCTGTGGAGGGGTCGAGTCCGCGCTGTTTGAGGGCGGCGAGGGTGGAGCGCAGGGTGGGCGAGAGGGCTTCGTCGGCATCGATGCTGAGTGTCCAGGGGTGTGTGGCGAGGGAGTTGGCGTAGTTTTTTTGAGCAGAGTAGCCTTCCCAGGGGTGATTAACGAAACGGACATGACGAGCAAGGCAGATGTCGCGGGTGGCGTCGGTGGAGCCAGAGTCGACGACAATTATTTCATTGGCAATGTCTTTTAGTGAGTCGAGGCATCGGCCGATGTTGCGTTCTTCGTTCTTTGTGATAACTATGGCGGAGATGTTGTCCATTTTTTTTTGTTTGAAAATGCAAAGATACGTTTTTTTTTTGTAATTTTGCAAATTCAAAAAAAGTAAGAAGAATGATTATAGGATTTGACGCAAAACGTGCATTTCAGAACAGTACAGGTTTGGGCAACTATAGCCGGATGCTTATCTGTGGTTTGGCACATGAGCATCAGGATGTGCGTGCATTCCTGTATTCGCCTTTTATGGACGGGGAATATAAGAAATATTTCTCCAGTTATGCGAATGTCTCCACGCGTATGCCTTCGAGTATCGACCGTTTCTTCCCCAATTTGTGGAGGGGATTCGGTGTTACGGTTCATTTGAAGGAGGACAAGGTGAACCTATTCCATGGGTTGAGCCATGAGCTGCCCCACGGTATTCCGAGTTCGATAAAGAAGGTGGTGACGGTGCATGATTTGATTGTGTGGCGTTACCCTGGTTTTTACAAGCCTTTCGACCGGTTTATGCACAAGATTAAGCAACGTCACTCGTGCAAGATTGCCGATGCGGTGGTTGCCATCAGTGAGCAGACCAAACGTGATTTGATTGATTATTTGCATGTGCCTGAGGAGAAAATCAAGGTTATCTACCAGTCGTGCGACCCTATTTTCTGGGAGCCTGTGAGCGAGGAGGACAAGCAATATGTGAAGAAGACGTATAATCTTCCGGAGAAGTATATTGTTTGTGTGGGATCGATTGAGGAGAGGAAGAATCAGGCGACCGCAGTGCGGGCAATGACCGAGTTGCCCGAGGATGTGCATCTGGTGATTTTGGGTAAACCTCATGGTGGATATTACTCGTCGTTGACGGGATTGATTAAGTCGCTCAAGTTGACCAATCGTGTGCATATTATCAAGGATGCCGAATTCGAGGATTTCCCGGCTTTGTATGCCAATGCTGTGGCATCGGTGTATATGTCGGTGTTCGAGGGTTTCGGTATTCCTATTTTGGAGTCTATGTGCAGTGGTACACCTGTGGTGACATCGAATGTATCGTCAATGCCCGAGGCTGGGGGAGATGCGGCTTTGTATGCCGACCCCCAAAACCCCTCTGAGGTTGCCAAGCAGTTGAAGTCTATTATTGACGACAGTGCCTTGCGTGAGCAGTTGGTGGCGAAAGGACATGTGCAGAGTGAGAAGTTTTCACAGCACAAAATCATTGGAGATTTGTACGATTTGTATTGCACGCTTTTGCCTGATTAAGCAACGGGGAAAAGCATAGTGGAATAAAAAAGGAAGAGGCCGGCATGAATGTCGGCCTCTTCTTTTTTTGTATTGCGGCATGGAGCCGCAGGAGGGTTGTTATTTGCCGATGGTGATTTCGATACGGCGGTTCTTGGCACGGCCTTCAGGAGTGCTGTTGCTCTCGGCCGGTTCGGTCTCGCCTTTGCCGATAGTGGTGATGCGATCGGCGGGAATACCTTTTTCAACAAGCATTTTCTTGATGTTGTTGGCACGGTTCTTCGACAGGGTCAAATTGGAGGCGGCAGAGCCTACGTTGTCGGTGTGGCCGGTAATGGTGACTTTGATGTCGGGGTTCTTCTCCATGATGTTTTTGAGGTTGACCCAGGAGTCTTCGTTGAGTTCGCCGAAGATAGGCATGTCTTTGGCAGTCTCGAAGTAGGCAACATCTTTGTATCCTGCCACAAAGGCGGCTTCTTCGCGAGCGCGTTGTTCGGCACGAGCGCGTTCACGGGCTTCGGCTTCTGCCTTTGCACGTGCTTCGGCTTCAGCTTTGGCGCGTGCTTCAGCCTCTGCTTTGGCGCGAGCTTCGGCTTTGGCACGGGCTTCGGCCTCGGCTTTAGCTTTTGCCAGCGAGTCGTTTTCGGCTTTGGCTTTTGCCAGAGCTTCGGCTTGAGCTTGTGCTTCAGCTTCGGCTTTGGCACGTTCGGCAGCATGGACACGAGCAATGGAGTCGGCTACGGCTTTGGCTCGTGCTTCGGCCTCGGCTTTTTCTTTGGCGATGGCTTCAGCTATGGCACGTTCTTCGGCGGCTTTGCGTTCAGCTTCGGCTTGAGCCTCGGCAGCCAGGCGGTCGGCCTCGGCTTGTGCGGCGGCAGCTGCCTCGGCGGCTTGAATGTCTTTCCAGTCAACGCTACGGCCCATACCTATGCGGAGAGCGATTTTGAGACCGGCTTCGAGTGTGCGGACATCAGCTACGCGGCTGGAGGCAAAGGAATTGGTGTAAACGTTGTTGTAGTTGAGTTGGCAGATGTCATTCTGGTTGTTGAGGGGGTTGATGTTGTTCATGCCGTATTTGCCATAGATGCCCAGATAGATTCCGACATTGTTGCTGCAGTTAATGACAAATCCCAAATCGGCCATCAGGCTCCAGGAGACATTGGCCAGTTGGAGGTCGCCATTGTTTTTGTTGGCTTTACTGGCGGGGAATCTGCCGAGGTTGTGTTCGGGCATGTCCTCGTAGGTGACGTTGGTTTCGTGCATGTAGGCTTTGCGTTCAAAGTTGCCGTCGGTGATTTTGAATTTGCCGGCGCGGGGCAGGTCGAGGGCGGCACCGACACCCATTTGGAATGCGCTTTTAATGCTGATGGGTGCGCGGAAGATGATTTGCAGGGGGATGCTGAGGTCAATGGCATTCTGCTTTTCGCGCAGTTTGTAGAGGGTGGTGGTTACATCGCTGCGGTATGTTGCTCCAGGGAGGCTAATGCCTTTTTCCAAGATGGAATAACTGTAGTCGGCAGCACTTTTGAGGCTGCTTGCTTGAAAACCAAGTCCAAGACCCCAGTAGTGGTTGAACATGTATTGGTATTGGATTCCGGCTATGCCACCGAAGCCGAGGTGGAAGTTGCCGTCGGCGGGGTTGTAAAGCATGGAGTGGACACCTCCGCCAAGATAGAGTTGGAGGTTGTTGTTGTGGTCGGTCATTTGAGCCGAGGCGGCAGAGGTTGCCACCAACAGCATGATTGCGGTTATTAATTTTTTCATAGTGTTTCTATATTGTTAATTGTATGGAATTATAATTTGATTGTTTTGGTGGTGTATCCGTCGACGTTGATCATGTAGGTGCCATGAGGCATGGTGGACATATCGAGGGTGTATTCGTCACCGTTGAAAGTGGTGCGGACGACAGTGGTGCCGTAGCTGTTGAAGATGGTGAGGAGGTGTTGCTCTTTTTCGAACCCTGTAAGTTTGATGGTGGTGTTGTTGATGACGGGGTTGGGAGTGGTGGTCAGGCTCTTTTCGTTTTCAGTTGAGACTTCGACATAGAGTGGGCAGATTTTGTGCTCGTCGGGGGTGCCGGGGTTGACGACAACAGAGTAGGATCCGGTTTGACTGAATTGGTAGTAGGGTTTGGTGGCGTCTTTGATGGGGACATCGTTAAGATACCATTGGAAGGTGTTGAAGCGGTTTTGGCGGTTGTCGATGCTGACAACATCGTTGAAGGCTATTACAAGATAAGAGTTGGGCATATTGACGGTGAAGTCGTGCGAGACGGTGATTTCATCATTGGCTTCATTGCCGATGGTGATGGTAGCTTTGTAGGTGCCTTCTTTGCATTTGTCGGGCACGGGGAACATGATGTCGAATGTGCCGTCATTTTCATTGTAGTTGATTCTATGATAAAAGTTGATGAACCCCTGTTGTCTTGCTTCAGGCGAGAAGGAAATGAGATAGTAGACGGGAGTGCCTTGGGTGATGTGGCATGTCATTTTGACAACATCGTTTTGACAGTAGTTGCCTTTGTCTGTAACGATGCCGTTGAGTCCATAGGAGGAGTCGAGGACGACACGAGCGACAATTTTGCCGTTGTTACTGTAAATCATATCGTCGGGTGCAGCATAGTTGGCGGCGTCACCAATGCCTGAGATGGAAAAATGCATGGTGATGGTTTTCCCACTGCCTACGTTGGGGGAGTCGTAGGTGGCTGTCGTGGTCATGACAACAGATTCGTTGCCAACAATGTTGGTGGCGGCGGCGGGGACAAGGACTATGGCATTGTTTGTGCCGTCGTGGGTTTTGACTAATTGAACCATGCCGTCTTTGGCTATAATAGTGCGGGGCAGAATGGATGCGGTGTAGAGGGAATTGGTGTCAATGACGGAATAGTTGTTGCTTTGGGGCCCATAGAGGAAGTGGGAAACAGAGACCATTTTGTTGGTTCCCACATTAGGATCGCTGAAAGCGGCTGATGCGAAATGCAATACAGTGTCTCTGGAGAGGATGCCGGAAATGGTGCCGGGGTCGTTGACGAAACAGACGGTGGTGCCGTTGTATTCGCGTACGGCTTCAAGTGTGGCAGGGGTGGCATAAACCTGTAAGGGGGTGATGCTGGCCGCGAAGGTGGCAGTTGTCGGGGCAATGTAGTTGGAGCATTGCTCGGTGTTGCCATAGAGGTAATACTGGACGGTGACGGTTTTGTTGTCGCCGACATTGGGGTCGTCGTAGCGAGCAATGGCGGAAACGTTGACATTGTCGCTACCGATAACTCCGTACTTAGTGCCGAGGTGTAGTGTGACAAAGGTGTTGCCGTTGTAAACCTTGGTACTGTCGATGGTGGTGCCTAAAATGGACAGTTGTTTGGGAAGAATACCGCCCAAAAGGGTGTCGTTCTGGGGTGGGAGGTAATAGGCGGAGTCGGATCCATAAATGGAGTAGGAGACCACAATCCTCTTGATACCGCCTACATTGGGGTCAAGGTAGGCGGCCGAACCTTGAAGATAAACATTGGGATGGACACTATCTATTCCAGACAATGTACCGAGATAGGTAATGTTGGCAAAGGTTGTGCCATCGTAATTTTTTTGGAGGCTTACTTGGGTTGGGTCTGATTGGTTGATGGAAAGTTGTGTGGTTTGTGCCCATACAAAATTCGCTCCAAGGAATAACAGACAGAATAATGCGCAAGCCTGTCTTTTGGCTTGAGATGCCTTGAAATGATAATAACTGGACATAATTTATTGATTTATTTGTGTTTACTATTTAATATATTAAATGTTTATAATCTGCAAATATACATTTTTTTTTATTATTGATGATTTTTTTTTGTTATTTTAATGAATAATAAAAAAAGAAACAGGAAACAAGCCTTGTGTGATTACTTGTTTCCTGTATGGTTAAAAAGGAAAAAGTCTGTACTATGTGTTATTTTATTACCATCAGCTTTCGGACAATGGAGTGGGAATCGTTATGGAAAAGAATGGTATAGATGCCAGAGGGCAATCGGTCGGCTCGGATGCTGAAGGTAATCTCTCCGGCGGCTTGCAGTGAACTGGTGTGTACAGTTCGGCCAAGGTTATCGATAATCATTACAGTGTAGTTGCTTCCGTTGCCGAGGTCAATATCTATGTTTGCCTTGCTGGTGGCAGGGTTGGGGTAGAATTGGCCAAAGGATTTTTCCGGGTTGACGGCATCGATGCTAACGGTAGATGTAGTGCTGGTGTCGAGTGAGGTACGGTTGGCATCGAATACAAAGGTGATGTTGTCGGAGGGCATGGGCAGGGTGTCAAAGTCGTATAGCGTGCTGTCGAGCCGTGCCACGGTGTCGAGTTGGCCGGTGTAGTAGTAGTTGTAGTAGCCTCCTTGGTGAGCGGTCATAGGCTTGGTGATAGTCTTCCCGTTGTTGGATGTGGCGGAGATGTAATATTCCACAGTTACAGTGGTGTCGAGCAGTACTGGAAGGGTGTCATAGGAGTAAGTGGTGTCGAAAATATAGGTATAGGTGGTGTCGAAAATGTAAGAGGTAGAGTCGTCATTGTATGTGCTGTCGATGATGGCTATGCTATCGATAACAGAAAGAATTGTATCGGTGAAAATGCTGTCCACAAAGAAGGTGCTTTGGGGGCGGGGCATCTGTCCGTAGTGGCGGTTGCCGTTTGCAGTGAGGTGGATGGTGTCCCACTCACCGCCAGCAATGCGATAAATACATTCGGCATGTGCTATTCCGTTGCGGTTGGTGATGATGGCGCTTACTGGCATGTGGTCTTGGATTGCGTTGGCGCAGCCGTGGATGTTTTTGTGCATGATGCGGACGGGGTTGTCGGCGGGGATTTGCTTGGTGACGCAATGAATAGCACCGCCCGAGCCGTCAAAGTCGCGCACATCGATGGGGTAGATGGTGTAGCCAGGATAGGCCTCTTTCAGTTTCTCTATGTTGGCACGATCCCATTGTGCTGAGGGTTGACCATTGACCACGGAAGAGAAACAGGGCTGCAGGATAAGGTCGTTGACAAAAGTATGGTTGCTGTAGGTACGGGTGTAACTTTCGTTATACTCGCTCTCTGAAGAGAAGTTCATCCCATTGTCTTTCGACGGAAAGGGGAGTGTCCCCATGGAGTAATAATTGCGGTTGAATAAGCTGGTATAGGAACAAAGCGAGTCGATGTTTTTCAGGCCAAGGGCATAGTCGTTCCAGGAATGATAGACATCAGGAATAACAGAGAATACAAACCCGTTTTCGTCATAGGCATCAACGTAGAGGTCAATGTGTCCTGTTCCACCGTCATTTTTGTAGGCAGGCAATATGTGTGTTTCGCGTTGTCCAAGCAGTGAACGCAGTGCATTGCGGGTTTGCGTCTGTGTGAGACGGCTTTTTTGTATGTAGTTTAGCGTGTTGATATTTCTACCATTCCAAGTCAATTGTCCATAAGTGTCGTTGTTGTTCCCATATACGGCATCGCTTGAAAGAAGGAATCCGGCACCGTCAACCAAACAGTTTCCTCCCTCCCATTCAATTGTGTTGATGTAGTTAGGCAGTCCCATCTGGCGGTGAATGAGCGAGGGCAGAGAGTCATCGAGCGCGCGCCCCGGATAGTATTCAAAATCCATCATGGCAAGGCTGTCCTGGTCACCATGGTAAAAGCAGATGGGGCCGCAGTCGCGGTACCAAAACGAGTTGCCGGGACCGATAATGAAGCGGACGTTGTCGTGAAGCAGGTTGAGACGTGAGAGGGTGCGAAGTACCTTGGTGGTATCATCAGCTTTTTCTACACGTACCCAAGCCTCAGCATTTCCTCGTTGAATGCCGTCGATAAGGTAAAAGAACACTTTCCCGAACGATGAGGAGACATCCATTGTACTTTTGTATGGACCATAGATGTTCATGCTTACCCACCCCCGCGTTTCTGAATATCTGTAATATTCGGCATAGCCAGTGACAACAGGATCGGCGGTGTAATAACCGGAGCCTAAGTTAGAGTCGGGAGAGTAAGTGTAGTAGGGGGTGACGACGATGGCACGCACCTCTTCCCATTCCCCGGGGAACCAAACGCGGTCTTCGGGCAGAGATTTGGCATTTTTGGCCTCCTCACGCATTTCGCCTAAGGGAATATTGCCTAATTTTGCCTTTTGCGAGATGTCGCGTTGGTGCTTAAATTGACGCCATTCACGCATCATATCCTCTTTTGTTGTTGCATTTTGCGCAACGATGGCAGTGCAGAAAAGCACTGCCATCAGTATAGTGGTAATATGTTTCATACTGTTTATTGAATTCAATTACCTTTTCAGTCCAAGAATTTCACGTGCCTCGTCGCTGGTGGCCACTTCGCGTCCAAGCAATTTGGCCATGCGTACTACTTTGTCCACCAGTTCGCCGTTGCTCTTGGCAAGGACACCGCGTTCCAGATAGAGGTTGTCTTCAAAACCTACGCGCACATTGCCGCCCATGACAATAGCGGGGGCAGCCAGCTGGAAAGCATAGCGGCCGATGCCGGTGGCTGTCCAGGTGCTGCCGGCGGGAATGTTCTTAACCAGCCAGCACAGGTTGTCGACTGTGGCGGGAGTGCAACCGGGAACACCCAGGACAAAGTTAAACTGCATGGGGGCTCCAGGCACTTGACCTTTGCGTGCCATGGTGAGGATGGTGTCCAGATGACCCATCTCAAAACATTCATATTCGGGTTTGATGCCCCGTTCCATCATCCGTTTGCCGAAGGCACGCATGGTGGGCATGGTGTTGTCGAAAATCTCATCGCCAAAGTTGCATGTGCCGCAGTCGAGGGTGGCCATCTCGGGCAGAGGAGTGGTGTCGGTGCTTTGAAGACGCTCGTCAGGAGTCATGCCTACTGCTCCTCCGGTGGAGGGAATCAAGATGACGTTGGGACATTCTTTGTAGATGGCCTCTTCACATTCTTGGAAACGGTCGCGGCTCTGTGTGGGAGTGCCGTCGTCATAGCGTACATGCAAATGGACAATAGCGGCACCGGCATCAACAGCCGATTTGGCCTCGCGAACGATTTCTTCCACAGTGTAGGGAACGGCTGGATTTTGCTCCTTTGTAACTTCTGCGCCGCAGATGGCGGCAGTGATTATCAGTTTATCCATGGTATTGTTGTATTTAATAATATTGCTGTTTTGTTATTGAAAATGCAAAGATACGAAAAAAAATCGTATTTTTGCAAAAATATTGTGCGATGTTGATACTTGGAATAGACCCTGGCACTCAGGTATTGGGTTATAGCCTTCTCGACACCGATAGCGCTAAACCGCAATTGGTGGTGATGGATGTGCTTTATCTCCGAAAAATTGCCGATTTCCATCTCCGTATCCGTAAAATTTTCGACACTACCCAGCGCATCATCGACTCCTATCACCCTGACCATCTTGCCATCGAGGCTCCTTTTTCCGGCAAGAATGTCCAGTCTATGCTTAAACTCGGAAAGGCACAGGGCGTGGCCATCGGTGCTGCCATCAGTCGTGACCTTTCTTACACCGAATACGAACCCGCCGCCGTGAAGCAACGCGTCACCGGCACTGGCAATGCCGCCAAGGAGCAGGTGGCCGCCATGTTGCAAAGCATCTTCGGCTTCCAGAACCTCCCGCAATATCTCGATGCCTCCGATGCTCTGGCTGTCGCCTACACTTGCTATCTTGAACTCTCCGACCCCCTTGCCGACATCCGTCAGCAATTGAAACCGACACATTCCCGCAAAAGCAAGAAACAGATGTGGTCTGATTTTGTGGCACACAATCCGGAACTTGTCAACAATTGACTTTTTCCGACAACAATACGTGACGATAAAAAAAGTTAATCATTATAGCGATACAAAACAATAATCATGAGTACACAACAGAAATCTTTTTCTTCCAATCTGGGAGCAATCATGGCAGCAGTCGGCTCTGCTGTTGGTCTTGGCAATATATGGCGTTTTCCCTACACTTGTGGAAAATATGGTGGGGGCGCATTCCTCATTGTTTATGTCTGTTTCGTTTTCCTCATTGGCTCTGTGCTTATGATGTCGGAATTCATCATCGGACGCCGTGCGCAGCATACTCCTGTCAAAGCATTTTCTTCTCTTCGCCCCGATAAGAAAGGATGGTGGCTGATAGGCCTCTTGGGTATCGTGACCAGTTTCTTCATTCTTGCACAATATCTTGTCCTTTCAGGCTGGACCACAGGCTATGTGTGGGAATCGCTTTCCGGTTCTTTGGCAGCGTTGGGAACCAGTGCCGCACCCATTTCCGACTATTTCACCCAGTTCTCGACAGGTTCTTGGAAACCTGCGCTTTATCTTGTGCTTTTTTCTATTTTGGTATTAATTGTTATTTTGGGTGGTGTGCAAAAGGGTATAGAGAATGTCTCTAAAATACTTATGCCCTTTTTGGTGTTTTTGATCCTTGTACTTTGTGTCCGCAGTCTCACTCTTCCGGGAGCCTTCAAAGGTGTGGAATACCTTTTCTCCCCCGATTTCTCCAAGCTCACCGGCGAAGGCATACTCGCCGCTTTGGGTCAGGCACTCTTCTCGCTGAGTGTGGGAATGGGTGTAATGATTGTTTATGGCTCTTACATCCCATTGGGCGACAATATCTTCAAAACAGCCATGTGGATTACTGTCTGCGACACCCTTATCGCCATTTTGGCAGGCTTGGCCATCTTCCCCGCTGTTTTTAGTTGCGGTTTTGACCCTGCTGGTGGTCCTGGCTTGGTGTTCTGTGTCCTGCCCAATGTGTTCAACTCAATGGGCAGTGCAGGCGTGGTGTTCTCTACCATATTCTTCCTCCTGCTCATGGTTGCAGCGCTCACCAGTGCCATCTCTCTTCTCGAAGCTCTCACTGCCACCATCGGTGAACACACCGGTGTACGCCGTGCTGTTGGTGCTTTTATTTTCTTCTTCCTCGGCACCCTCCTCGGTGTGATATTCTCCCTTTCGCTTGGCCCTCTTTCCCACATCAAACTGGCAGGCCTGACCCTTTTCGACTTTGTTGACAAGCTCAATAGCATCTACCTCCCGCCGCTCTGTGCTTTGGGCACGGTGATTTTCTTGGGCTGGGTGATGCCGGAAAGCGATGTGCGCGACGAGTTCTCCAACCATGGCAACCTTGGTGTCCGTTTCTATGGGATGTTCCGTTTCATTGCGCGCTATGTGGCTCCGATAGCCCTGTTAGTGGTCTTTGTTTCAGGAATACTCAGTTAATCCGGCAACATATTGCTTCCTTTTAAAAACGTTATTTCGTATATGATGCACAAACACATCCTCCTCTGTCTTGCTATGGCTCTGCTTATGGTCTCGTGCCATAATGTCAAACCCAAGGTGTACGACCCGGCTTATGTTCGTTTCGAGGCATCCTACAACCCCTACCTCGAAAACCAGTTCTACCCCTCTCTGGTGATGGGAGTGGCAAGCCTTAGCGACCAGAACTTTGGTCTCAACGATACCAACGCCCTTTTCACAGTGTCCGTCACTGCCCCTGCCAGCAATTCTGTCCTTCGTATCACCATCGACTCCTCCAGCCTCAACTATGTAACCATCATTCAGGAAGTACTTCCTGTAAAAGATGTCCGCTACACATTCCATCCCTCCATTAAATGGAAATACGACAAACTCTATCAAACCCGACAGCAAGGCATCGCCGACCTCACTTTCACCTGTTACATAAACGATGAGGAGGTCGACGTCAAGAATGTCCGCATCAACTACCGCTCCGCCAACGAATGTCTTCTTAGTGTTATTGATGATGGTGGTAATCTCCACGATTTCCGTTGGCTTTTTGCCGCCTATGTCAACGAAGAGCATCCCTACATCGACAGCATCCTTTCTGACATCATGCAGCAAGGCATTGTGTCGAAAATTACAGGCTACCAAAAAGATGCAAAAAGTGTCATTGCCCAAGCCGAAGCCATTTGGTATTATGCCCTTGAACGAGGAATCACCTATTCCTCCATTTCCTGCACCTCCACACCCACCAAAAAAGCCAATGTCCAGCACATCCGCTTTTTCGACCAGGTCTACAACAACCGCCAAGCCAACTGCATTGATGCTTGTGTCTTCTTTGCCTCCATCATGCGCAAAATCGGCCTCAAGCCCGTCATCTTTGTCGAACCTTGCCATGCCTACCTTGGATACTACACCGATAGCCGCAGGCGCAGCATCAAACTACTCGAAACCACCATCACCAGCTGGGCCGATTTCCCGGCACTTACCCGCAACTACAACGAAACCATTGCCCGCAACCCCGAGGCCAGAGGGGCTGAACGCATATCAAAGGCAATGAACGCAAAATACCAAAGGTACCTAACTGATAGGGAAAAGAAACGTTGGGAAGAAGGCACGATGTCCTTCGAACAATTCAAAGTTTGCGTGGCACATAACCTTTTTATCAAAGCCACCGAATACGATATCGACAACTTCAAGACCAACCAAAAGTACTTCTCCGACCCCTCAAACCGCCTCTACCAGCAACTCGACATAGAACTCCTCCGCAAACTCGTCCAACCCATCAACGGGTAA
>JAEEGL016782350.1_pt1 | contig 33893 bp, 26 predicted proteins | sample 9134231 | NCBI WGS metagenome assembly JAEEGL01 (sample SAMN16246548, study PRJNA631951) | gut metagenome | biome: gut microbiome; feature: rumen; material: fiber-attached | host: Bos | place: Iran: Karaj | collected 2018-10 | reverse complement strand
TATGCGGGTGTGGTGAAATTGGCAGACACGTCAGATTTAGGTTCTGATGCCGTAAGGTGTGCAGGTTCAAGTCCTGTCACCCGCACCAGCGGGGACCCCCCGCGGGCAGTTTCGCGTCTCAGTTTTTCTGGGACGCAATTTTTTTCCGCGCATGAAAGCCATCTGTTTCGTACAGGCAGCACATTCAAAAGTCCGATTATTCGGGCTTTTTTCTTTTGTATCCCTCTATTACTACCTTGGTACCAGGTAATGGGACGCAAAACGTGTATTTCGTGTGTATGCCTAAAAGTTCCCTGTCAAGACATCTTGAATTACGTGATAATAAATCCTATATTATCAACTAATTCAATTACGATCACCTCAAAAATAGTCAAGAGCACTATAATGTAAAATAAGAACGATTATCATTTTGTTTAAGAAGTAGAATTAGCAAGTGAATTATTGACAAACAGTTAACTTGCGAATATAATATAAAACCGAAAATGATAATCATTATCATATTCTTAATAAATGGGGTGAATCAATGGCGACATATAAGACTATGCAGCGAACCAGCATACTCTCTTTTCTTGAAACAAATATTGGTAAGGCATTTACGGTGAAGGAGATCGTTGAGGGTATACGTTCCGACAGCGCCGCCGGTTGTTCACCGTCTGAAAGTACGGTATATCGAATCATGACTGATCTTGTAAATAACGGTATTGTCCGACGCAAGATCAATCAGAATCGTGAATATCAATACAGGTTATCAAATGAAAAAACAGGCAGCATCAGTGTTAGATGCAAGATATGCGGTGCAGTTCAGCATATTGATGAAAAAGTCTGTTGCGATATCATAGATGAACTGAAACATAATGCTTCGATAGGTACTGACGGAGATATAGAAATTCTCGGAATATGTGATAAATGCAAGTAAAGTGAGGTGAGCAGATATGTCAAAAAACAGAAACAGAGTAGTATCCTGGATAGTTATTGTTGTATTCAGCCTTGTCATATTCTGCTCTACTGCTTTTATTATTACTCACAATAATCACAATTGTACGGGTGGCGACTGTTCTATCTGTATGGAACTTGCGGAGTGTCACAAGGTACTGCATACTCTCGGAACCGCAGTTGCAAGATCATTACAGCTTACGCTGGTACTCTGCAATGTTGCTGTTATTTGCAATATAATTATAAGATCTCACTCTGAACATACAACTCTTATTTCTCTTAAAGTGAAGCTTTTGAATTGAATAATGCCCCCGTGTGTGTATAAAAGTGTTATGATATTTCCTCATTGAGATACTTATACTCTTATACATGGTAAATGGCGTTTAAGGAGCAATAAGCCCCTTTTTAAATGCGCCAGTATTTATGCGATTCAATTATTCAATTCGGAGGTTCTATTTTTATGTTTAAGAAAAAATTTGGCATTTATGCCGTAACACTTGCTATGGCTGCAATGGGAATGACAGGCTGCTCATCAAGCAGTTCTTCAAGCAGTAAGACAGAAGTGACCACACAAGCTGCTAATAAAGCAAGCGCTGAGCCCTTCAGCGTAGTTTGCACTATCTTCCCTGAGTATGACTGGGTAAAAGAGATACTCGGCGATCACGCTGACAATGTTGAGCTTACTTATCTTCTTGACAGTGGTGTTGACCTTCATAACTATCAGCCTACTGCTGATGATATGATGAAGATATCCAACTGTGACCTGTTCGTATATGTGGGCGGAGAGTCCGATGAATGGGTAGAAGACGCTCTTGCCGCAGCTGCTAACAAGGATATGAAGGTCATCAACCTTATGGACGTTCTCGGTGATTCCGCTAAGGTTGAAGAACTCAAGGAAGGTATGCAGGAGGACGAGCATGACCACGATCACGACCACAGCAAGGAGGTTTCAACCTTTGAAGACGATGAGGTTAAGGACAGACCTCTCTCAGACTGGGAGGGTGACTGGCAGTCCGCGTATCCACTGGTGCTTGACGGTTCACTTGATGAGGCGTGGGAGCATAAGTCCGAAGACGGCAGTATGACCGCTGAAGAGTACAAGGACTACTACACAAAGGGCTATAAGTCCGATTACAATGCTATCAGCATTCACAACGACCACATAAAGTTTACCGATAAGAACGGCAAGGTCACTGAATCAGATTACAAGTATACAGGCTACTTTATTCAGGACTGGTCAACAGGCACAAGAGCTGCTATGTACCGCTTTGAAGCCGAGGATAAGAACTCAGGCGCACCTGTGTATATCGAGTTCAACGACCATATCATCGAGCCTGAAAAGGCTGAGCATTTCCACATCCGTATGAGTAATGAGAGCTATGACGCTATCGTTGATCCAGAGGGTAACTGGCCTACTTTCTTTGACGCAGCACTCAGTCCCGAAGAAGTGTGCGATGAAGTTATCGGTCACGGACACAGCGATGAAGATGAGGAAGAAGAACACGAACACGAGCATGAAGAGGGCGAAGAAGAATACGACGAGCACGTTTGGCTCTCACTGAAAAATGCAAAGGTACTCTGTGCCGAGATCGAAAAGAACCTTGAAGCTATCGACTCTGCAAATGCCGCTGATTACAAGGCTAACCTTGACAGCTATGTTGCAAAGCTTTCTGAACTTGATAACAGCTTCCAGACACTTGTTGACGCATCTTCTGTTAAGGCGCTTGTATTCGGCGACAGATTCCCCTTCCGCTACTTCGTTGATGATTACGGTCTTGACTACTACGCCGCTTTCATCGGCTGCTCAGCTGAAACAGAAGCAAGCTTTAAAACGATCGCTTTCCTTGCTGATAAAGTGAAGGAGCTTGACTGCAAGACTATCTTCACACTTGAAAATTCCAGCAAGGATATTGCAGAATCTATTATAAATAATTCGGGTAAGACCGTGGATATTGCAGAGCTTAACTCTCTCCAGTCCATATCCAAGAATGATATTGCAGGCGGTGCAAGCTATATCTCCCTTATGCAGAAGAACTATGATGTTCTTGCAGACGCACTGAAATGAGGTGCAATATGACTAACAGAAAAATTCCCGTAATTCTTATAACAGGCTATCTTGGTTCGGGCAAAACCACTCTTATGCAGAACCTTCTGAAACAGGAACAGCGCAAGATAGCACTTATCGTAAATGATATGGGCAGCGTCAATATAGACGCTGCTCTCCTGAACAAGAACCGTGACCGCATTGCTTCTGTTGAAATGGTGGAGCTTCAGAACGGCTGTATCTGCTGTACCCTCCGTGATGAGTTTATCGCGGAAATAGAGCGTATCTCACAGCTACCCGACATTGAGGCAGTATTCGTTGAAGCATCCGGAATAAGCGAACCGTCAAACATTGCCGCTTCTTTTGTTGTCTATACCGAGGACACCCCCGACACCAATGTATATCTCAGCTCTGTTGTTTCGGTTGTGGACGCTGACCGTATCTATAACGAATTCCTGCGTGAAATTTCGATGGAGAATGATACCGAAGAGGGCGACATAATCAACCTTATCATCGACCAGATAGAGTTCTGCAATCTTATCATACTCAATAAGACAGATCTTCTCAGTGCGCAGCAGATAGAAGAAGTCACAAAGGCTATACGTGACATTCAGTCAGAAGCTGAGATAATCCCTGCTGTGAACAGCGAAGTCGATACAGACAAGATACTTCACGGCAAGGAATTCGATTATCACAGTGTTCTTGCTTCATCTTCCATTCAGCGCGCGCTCAATACCAATGAGCCAACCGACAAGGAAGCCTGCATGGACGAATACGGCATAACTTCATTTGTGTATGAAGAAGTCCGCCCATTTGACCGTGATAAATTCATGGCTCTGGTGGACGAGTACCCGACAGAGCTTATCCGCACAAAAGGCTATGTTTGGTTTGCTGACGATGATGTACATATACAGCTCTTTGAACAGGCTGGCAGAAACGCAAGTGTTACTGAGCTGAACGAATGGCTGGCTTCCTGCCCTCAGGAAGAACTTGACGCTATGTTTGAGAACTATCCAGACCTCAAAGACGATTGGGACGAGCAGTACGGAGACCGTATCAATCAGCTTGTTTTCATCGGAAAGGGCTATAAAAAGGCGGATATTCTTTCACGTCTTGAAAGCTGTCTTACAATATAAATAATAACACAAGTGCAGGAAGACACATTAGTTTTTCTGCACTTGTATGTTAAAATAGGAGGATATAATGAATAAGATACCTGTTTATCTTTTCCTCGGCTTTCTTGAAGGCGGAAAGACGAATTTTATTCAAAAAACAATATCCAGCGACAAATTCGGAAATGATATGAATATCCTTCTTCTTGTTTGTGAAGAAGGATTTGATGATTATGATTTCACACAGTTTAAAGGTAAAAAAGTATCGCTTCAAGTGATCGAAGATAAATCTGAGCTTGATGAACAGTTTTTAAGAAAAACGTCTGAAGAGAACAATGCTGATATAGTTATTGTTGAATTAAACGGTATGTGGCACCTGACTGACTTTCTTCTGAACAAGCCGGAAAGCTGGAAGATATTACAGACAGTATTTGTAGCTGATGCCTCCTCATTCGGCATTTATGTTGAGAATCTGAAAAGCCTTGTAATTGACAAGCTCAATGTCTGCGATGTGGTTATTTTCAATCGCTATGCAAATAAAGCAGATGTGAATGAACTGCACAAAATAGTACGCTCGGTTAATCGGAGAGCTGAAATATACTATGAAGCAGACAACGGAATGATAATAGCTGACGATATTGAAGATCCCCTGCCCTATGATATAGATGCCGATACTATACTGATCAAGGACGAAGACTACGCAATCTGGTACGGCGATATAATGAATGAGGCAAAGAAATATCACGGAAAGACCGTTAAATTCAAAGCAATGATAACATCTCGTCCTGAGCTTCCGGATAACGTATTTGCTGTCGGACGATATGTTATGACTTGCTGTGAAGCTGATATGCAGTTTTGCTGGTTTGTTGCACTGTGTAACAGGTATTTTCCGTTGCAAGGTGAAAAATGGGTGTCATTAACTGCTGAAATAACAGTACAGCATCATGAAAACGAAAACGTTGACATACCCCTTCTTAAAATAGTTGATCTTTACGAATGCGATCCACCAAAGGAAAAAATTGCCACTTTTTCATATCATGACGGAGGTTGAATATGAAAAAAATAATACTATTTGCTGCTATTGTGGCCATAACAACAGGTATAACAGGCTGCGGCAGTTCTGATAACAATGCTTTGTCAAATAACGAAAATATCGTTTATGAGATTACTACAAATGGGGCTGATATGACCACATCTCCTGCATCTGACATCACATCGGCTGAAAAAACAGCTGCAACCAGTGTCACCACCTCACATAACAATATCGGCGCGGTAATCGATACATCAGACCTAAGCAACAAAGATATAGATATTGACCTCACTCAGCTCAATTCGACTATGGTATATGCTCAGGTATTTGATATGATCAATAACGGAGATAATTATCTCGGCAAGACAGTCAGGGCTAAAGGTCCATTTTCCTATTATCAGGAACCTGACGGCAGAGAATTCTTCGCAGTTATAATCAGTGATGCTACCGCCTGCTGTTCTCAGGGCATTGAATTCGTTCTGGACGGTGACTATACCTATCCTGATGATTATCCTGCTATTGGTACGGAGATAACTGTTGTGGGAAAATTCAATTCTTATAAAGAGGATTTTTATACTTATATTCAGCTTACTGATGCGACTATGGAGGCGGATACATCTTTGTCGCAGGAGTAAAAGAATGTTTATTTCTCACATTGAGTGACTTGGCACATTTCTCTTTTTTCTGTTTTATTTCAAGAATTAACGATTTGAATTTTATTCCAACATCGTTACACTACCATTAGGTTCTAATGCCGTAAGGTGTGCAGGTTCAAGTCCTGTCATCCGCACTAAATGATAGCTTGCCTGAATATCGACTTTTTTCCGATATTCAGGCATTTCCCTTATATTTAGAGTACATTTGAATTTCCGTTTCTGCACTCTAAATTACTGAAAAATCACACGAAATGCCATGAAAATCACACGGAAATCACACGAAAATTACTTCGTTTAGAGTCTGGAAAGAGATATCAAACTTATAAATTCATTTTCAAATTTCTATAAAAAGGTATAAATATTTAACATACAAACAATAATTACCGCCAGGCGGTTATTCCTCTGAACGGTAAATACTCCGATAGAAACGAGAGCGCCACTTTCAAAGCAGCGCTCTCAAAGTTTCAATAATCATTCTGAATCATTTTTCCTGCTTTTTCTTATAAGGCCAATACCAGCAAGAGTCATAAGCGCAGCTAAACCAGCAACAGCTCTATGAGTACTTGGCATACCTGTCTGCGGAAGGTTTACAATTACATTGTCTATATCTTTTCCGATTCCAGTATACGGATCAATTGTATATACGTTCAATTGATTATCATCGGTGTTTTTTAGCGTAATAACTGCGGTTTGTTCAAAAGAATTCAGTTTGATCTCCGTGCTATCACACGTTTTTCCATTCTTTTCATAATTAACCTTAGCCATATTCCCTATTTCCTCTATTGGAGCAAAGAATTTGGCTTCATCCAACGGCTCATAATCGGAATATATTGACATATCAATAGTCTCACCTTTGCTGTCATTGCCTTTTCCTGTCTTAGGATCGATCACATATTCTGCAATAACTGCATAACCATCATTGAAAAGTTTGATTTTCAACATTGCTGTAGATGTATCAAGCTCAGTTGAACTGCCGCTTGCTTCAATACCTGTTTGTTTATAATAGTATTGAGCTGCAGCATCGCCAATATAATCAAACTTAATGAAATAGTCATCTTCCTTTGGCAAGTTAGCTGTCAGATCAATAGAATCGCCATTTTTATTAATACCAATTCCTGTGTCAATATTGAAAGTATATATATCCAAAACCTTATCGTTTTCATCAGTAAGTGTTACTATTGCATCTCTGCTTCCTTCGCTCATCTCCATGGAAGCATTTGCAGCTTCATTATCTGTTTTTATGCGATAATCAAGCTTTACCAAACCACAGTATGCATTCATAACATGTGAGCTGATGCGCTCTCCATTCGGAGACTGTTCACAGTAAACTGACAAATCAATAGCTTCTGTATTCTGATTTGTACCGATACCAGTCCTGACATCTATGATATATTTATCAAGAATATCGTCATTTTCTCCATACAATTCAATCTCAGCTGTCATGGTTTCTGAGTCTACAAACATAGAAACACCTGAAGCCTCTTTGCCATTTTGTTTAAGATATTCTGATTTAACGTAACTCATAATGTCATCAGTTGATGCAAAATACTCCGATTCATAAACTTCGATAAATGGATTACTGTCAACGATCTCATGTGTATTGGCATATTCAGCTAGATCCACTGCTTCTCCCTTGCTGTTAGTTCCGATACCTGTTGTCGGATCAATTATATAAATATCAAGAGTAATATCATCTTCAGAATATATCTCAATTTTAGCAGACGGCTCACTATTATCATATATTATCATGACACCTGATGCTTCCTTGCCTGTCTGCTCCGCGAAGTAACCAAGAGCTGCTTCATCCATAATATTGGTTGTAATAAAATAATCAGCTTCTTCAACAGGCTTATAATCAGAATACACCGATAGATCAACAGCATTTCCGTTGCTATCCGTGCCAATACCAGTTCTGGCATCAATCGTATAAACCGCAAGGGGATTATCTTCATAATCATAGAGTGTGATATTTAGTGTTCCGCTTTCCATATCTGTTATCATCATTACCCCGGATGCGCTGATACCATTTTTCTCTTTGTAGTATTTACGCGCAACATCGCTAATATAATCACTGGAAATGAAATATTCTTCTTCTGGAATAGATTCTACATATTCAGAAAGATCCACTGCGTCACCATTCCGTTTTTTACCTACTCCAGTTTTTACATTAACAGTGTATACCTCAAGCGTTTCACCATTTTCATCAGTCAAGGTGATGGAAGCATCTTCCGTCCCGTCGATATAGGAGAAAATAGTATTTGAAGCCGCATCACCCGTTCTCTCAAGATATTCCTTTTGGGCGCATTTACATATGATCTTTTTTACGGAATCAGCATAATTTTCATATGATTCGTCAGCTGTCATATCCTCTGATGACTGCGAAGAAGACGGGATACTTTCTTCCGCAAAAGCATACATACAAGGAACAGACAATGCCATTACAGCTGTAATGATCATAGCAGTTATTCTCTTAGCTTTTTTCATAACATTCATCTCCTTATTGATAATATTGTTTGTGATCCACTATTATACATCAAGTCTTTGACGTTCCACAAGTTCTGCAAAATAGCCGCCTTTTTCAATAAGCTGCTCATAGCTTCCTTCTTCTATGACTTCACCGCCATCAATTACAAACACACGATCACAGTGACGTATAGTCGATAGTCTATGGGCGATCACAATACGGGTACAGCCCATTTTATCAAGAGCTTCACATACCTGCTTCTGCGTCTTGTTATCAAGAGCACTTGTTGCTTCGTCAAACATAAGTATCTTTGGCTTTGGTGCAATAGCTCTTGCTATCATGAGCCTTTGCTTCTGACCGCCTGAAACACCGCCTTGTCCTTCATATATCAAGGTATTCATTCCCATCGGCATTTCACGTATATCATCGGCGATACCTGCTATTTCAGCAGCCTCCCAGGCTTCATCAAGAGTTAGATGCGGATCTGAGATAACTATATTTGAGAAAATATCTCCGTAAAACAAGCCCCCGCTCTGCATTACAGAACCTATCCTATGTCTTAGAGAGCTCAGATCAAGATTGTTCAGATCTTTTCCATCATAATAAATAGCGCCTTTCTCGGGTTTCTCAAATCCTAAAAGCAGCCGCATCAGGGTGCTCTTTCCGCAGCCTGTTTTACCAACTATAGCTACATATTCACCTGCCTTTATCTTTAAAGACATATTCTTCACTATATAAGGCGATTTTTCATTATAACGGAAATACACGTTATTAAGCTCTATTCCGCCTGTGAGCTTCGTAACCATTTCCTTGTTATTCGAAGTTTCGGGTTCTGTTTTCAGAAACGGCTCTGCCATTTCAAGGATAGGTCTTATCTTTCCGACAGACAAGGCTATGTCTGAAAGCGAACTGAATGCACCCATTACAGCACCAAATGCAGCAGTAAAAGCATAGTAATTTGACTGGTCAACTCCGCTGTTTACTGCAATATAGTACAGCACTATAGTTGATATAAGCGTGATCGCTGTTGAAATAACACTATTTATCTTAATAAAGTTCGGCGGTGCGTAGGTATGCTCTACACTATCCGAATACAGATTGAGCCAACGTGCAAAAAATCGCTTTTCTGCTCCCGAAAGCTTTATTTTCTGTACACCGCTTACCACAGCATAAGATAGCCCCGATTCTTTAGCATCGATCTCCATCTGCTTCTTGCTGATGCGTATCTGAACGCTCGAAGAAGCGGTGCTGAAAGCAACCGTAATAAGAATTATAAGAAGTGAAGGAACAGCAAGTTTTGGCGCAAAGCTCATTATTTGCGTTATATAAAGCAGCGAAGCTATAGAAGTAAGCCCTGTTCCTACAAACATTCCAATTATAAGGGAGCACAGCTGACTGACCGATTGTGAACGGCTGTTGAGCTCTCCTGCGCTGTACTTTCTGAAAAAATTGGCAGGCAGGCTCATGATCCTCATCATCATTGCGGATTGTATGCCAAGATTTGTTTTTAACTGCAATCTTGTATTGAACAAGGAGCTCATTGAAGTAATAAGCTGCGTTGATATAGCAGTACATAATAAGCATATTGCAATACCTATAAGGACTCTGTTGCTACCGCTGGATATTACAGGACCTGTCAATGCCTTTGTTATCCTCGGCATAAGCATACCTACTCCCGTGACGGCAAGTGTCAACAGCACAATGATCACAGAATCACTCATAGTCATACAACTTTTCGTGTATAACAACAAATCTGTGATACCCAGTTTTCTCTGAGGAAGCGGCTTATAAAAGCAATATGCATCCTCCTTGAACTGTGCGGAAACACTTTTGGTTACCCTTACTTTTTTTCCGCTGCTTCTGTCAAGATAATAATATCCGTTTAAGCCGCGAGGAAGTAATGCAACAGGTTCGCCTTTTTCCTTAGTATAGGCGATCATCGGACCGTAGGCATCCTTCCACCAGTTCCTATCCAGTATTATCTGCCGCTTCATTAGCCCATGAGGTCTAAGGCAGTAATCAAGCTGCTCCTCATGCTCTTTTATATTTTTAGGTATATCAACAGGCTTAAAATGATAATACTTCAATACATCGTCAATTGCCTGTTTGGTTATTATGTATTCATCACTTATTTTCTCGGCAATTCGTTTTCCTAAAACAACTCCTGCCACACGTAAGAAAGACTCCTCAAACATCTGCTGGTCATAATCACTTCTTTGTTTTATCTGTTTTTCAAACCAACCCAAATCCTTCTCACCACCTTTATTCGTTAGTTACAAGTTCAGTATACGCCCCTCCGAGCTTTATAAGTTCTTCATGTGTTCCGCGCTCAACTGCTTGTCCGTGCTCGAGCACGATTATTTCATCACAGTCACGGATAGATGACAGCCTGTGAGCAATAACTATACAGGTTATGCCCCTGTCTTTTATTGACTTCACAACTTCATACTCAGTCTTTGCATCAAGTGCCGAAGTTGCTTCATCAAGTATGATTATCGAAGGATCCTGCGCGAGAACACGGGCTATTTCAAGTCGCTGGCGCTGACCTCCCGACAGATCACGTCCGCCTTCAGTAAGCTTGTTCTGATAGCCGCCGTCTCTTGCCATAATATCCTCATGCAGCTGTGCATCACGGGCTGCAAGTATCATTTCAAAGTCTTTTATAGACTCGTCCCACATTTTAATGTTATCAGCGATAGTACCCTCAAAAAGCGTAATATCCTGATCTACAACTGCTACAGAGCCTGTCATAACGGAACGGTCATATTCACTTCTCTTTTTTCCGTCAAAGAGTATTTCTCCGCTCCAAGGTTCATAAATCCCTGAAATAAGCTTGGAAACAGTTGATTTTCCACAGCCCGAAGCACCTACAAAAGCCACTCTTCCGCTGGGTTTTATCGACAGTGAAAAATCCTTTATAAGCGGAGCTGCAAGCTTAGAATAGCCAAAGGTGATATTTCTCAGTTCTACACCGCCCCTGAGCTTTTTTAAATTCTCATCTGAATCGTTATGGTTAACTGAATTAGGATCAACAGGATACTGCATAACATCTTCGACACGTTCCATCTGTGTACGCATTTCCTGAAGCGTCTGTCCTGCCTTTATCAGCGTCATAGCAGGCGACATAAACGAACCTAAAAGCCCCTGAAACATCTGTAAAGCACCAAGAGTGAACCAGCCGTTCATAACATACCATACGCCCACGATCAAAACAGCATAATTTGCTATCTGAGCTAAAAATACAGGAATAATACCTAGATAGTTATTCATCTTCGCAGCCTTAGTCTCCTGTGCATTCACTGATGCCTGATAGCCTGCCCACTTCTGAAAGAAGCCGTTTTCAGCACCGCTCGCCTTGATAGTTTCTATCATTTCGATACCTGCTACCGTAGTAGCTCCGAGCTTTGCTCTGTCTCGCTGCATTATTCTTGTAATGTTTATACGCTTTTCAGAAATAAGTCTCGACATGATAATATTCAGTACAAGAGTGCTTATTCCGATTAATGTCAGGATAAGACTATATCTAAGCATAAGCAAAAGATAAAATATCATCATAAGTGTATTTATCAAAAGCGGAGCAAAAGTATTAACGAGTGTCCCCGAAATACTTGCATTTGTACTCTGTCTTGACTGGATATCACCGGCCATTCTCTGTGAAAAGAACTCCATAGGCATATGAAGTACCTTCCACATATAAGACGTACTGCCTGTCACAGCCATTTTTCCGTTTAATTTAAGGCTGTATACAGCCTTTATCCACTCAACGACTATCTGTACAGCTGCAAGACCTGTCATTATCCCTATAAACGTTATGAGCCAATCTTTATTCTGACCTGTGAGCAGCCTGTCCATAAAAACTTTGGACATTATTGGATTGATAATGCCGAAAAGAGATGTTATAGCTGTAGTAAGCATAACAAAGGCTACGGCTGCCCCTGCACCGATAAGGCGTTTCCTTGCAAAATCAAGTGTGCTTTTTCGTTTGCCACTGGGCTCAAAGCCTTCATCAGGAGATAAGCAGATAACAATACCCGTAAACGATTTGTCAAACTCCTCTATACCGACCTTGACATCGCCTCTTGCAGGATCGTTTATATATACATATTTCCCCTTGAAGCCTTTCAACACTACAAAATGATTGAAATCCCAATGAATAATACAAGGGGAATCAGCTTTTTCTTTTATAGACTCAGGCGACAAACTGTAAGCACGAACTTTTAAGCCGTAAGACATTGCTGCCTTAGCGATATTTTTGGCATTAGAACCATCACGGGATACACCGCAGTCAGCTCTTACTTGCTCAAGCGGCACCCATTTATTGTAATAAGCCAAAATCATCGTAAGGCAGGCTGCACCGCATTCAAGTGCTTCAAGCTGCATAATTACGGGGACTTTTGCCACGCCCTTTGTAATCGGCTGTTTTATCTTAGCTTTATTTTTACTCATTTTTCCCTCGTTCAATTGAACAAAAATTTGATAGGATGAACGCTTTCTGTTACAATTTCAGCTTCATATTTACCGTCAGCTTTATTGATCTCAGCATATGCAACAGTTCTTCCGTAGTCGTCTTTACCCACTGAGGAAATACTGTATTCATCATTATTGATCCGTACCGTCATTCCTGAAGATATCTCATTGTATGTCCTGTCAGTCACCATTAAGGTCGCATGACCATCCTCAATGACAGCAACACTGTCTTCTACTGTTTCAAGGTTGCCGACCATACTCCATGCAATAAGACCTCCAAGTAAAACGATTATAGAAGCAAGAACTACCCATATACCGACATTTGTGACCCGCAAATATTCCGTCAGCTGCTCAGGCGACGAGATGCGTTCAAGAGATTCACGCCTGAAAATAGTCTCTTTCTGCTCAGCCATACAATTCCCTCCGAATTATTCGATATTAAGGAAATCAACAAAACCTGTGACCTCAAACACTTCCATTACCTCAGGGCGGACATTCTTTACTGACATTTCGCCCTGTTCCTCCATAACCTTTATAGCGGATAACAGGACTCTCAAGCCTGCACTCGATATATATTCAAGTCCCTCGAAGTCAAATATCAGCTTTTCTGTATCTTCAAGCTCAGGTTCAAGCTTTTCCTCAAGCTCTGGTGAAGTAAGTGTATCAAGTCTGCCCTTAATATTCACAGTAAGCTGTGATTCGTTTCTGTTCATTGTTACAGTCATAGCCGTTACCTCCTGTTGTATACGTTGATAAAACTTTGTTATCTAATAATTATTTTACCACAAAAATGGAAATCAGTCAATAAAATATTATATATTTGATAGAAATTATCCATACAATTTCGTGTTTTTATCGGATATGCACATCAACAGAAACTAAAATTTGTTGATAATTCTTTGAAAGTTTACACATTGTCTGTTTTTTTGTTTCAGATGATATGATATAATAAAAATGTAAAATAGGAACGTAAAACGTTTATATTTCATCAAAAGAAATATAGACTGATCTTGCAAATGAGTATCAATTATGACTGATAATATCAAAAAAGCGCCCAATGACAAAAAACTCGACCTCGAACAGCTTGACAAGGTTACCGGCGGCGGATCATCTGACCAGCTCAATGATAGCGCGCAGCAGACAGATTTCCAGAATTATAGCTCAAATTATCAAAGCATTAAGGATAGACTCGATAGGATAAATAATAAACTAAAAACAATAAATAAACACTGATATTCAGACCTTAAGCAAATACAAAAATCAAGGAGGAATAATTATGCCTGATAACATCAACAAAACAGCTGATAGCAAAGAGCTTGAGAACAAAGAGCTCGACATCGAACAGCTTGAAGATGTGAGTGGCGGCGGATTATTCGATCAGCTCAAAAACGCAGCCGGTCAGCAATGGTCCGAAAGCCAAAGCGACAAATCTTGATCAATCCATATTCATTTATCAGAGCCAAGTAAAACTTGGCTCTATTTTTTGGCACATTTCGGTATTGCGATTCAACTAAAAAAGCGAACCCTCCGCTAATGCAGAGGGTTCACTCAATTGTTTAAAGCATAATGCTTATGATGTTTTTTCCTCAGAACAGATCACTCTTTCGAGCCGATCTCTTCTTCGCGCTTTTTCCTTGAATACATAACTACGATAAGACCGATTCCTACCATGAGCACTGATGTAATAATTATCAGCATCTCAACGATAGAATTCATACCTGTCTGCGGCAGATTTACTGCCTCATTTGCTGAATTCACGCCAATTCCTGTCTTTGGATCGATGACATATTTATCAGCTAATTCGTTATTAACGTCAAATAGCGAAATCTCATACTTGCCGTCATCATTAACCTTCAACGATTTAGTCGATACAACCTTATCATTCTTAGACATATAATCTTTAGCTGCCATTGAAAGAATTTCTATATCCGTTGCAATATTACCTGTTTTTTCAGTTGAACCATCACCAACAGTAACGTTAGCTGAGATTGGTATTACAACTGCAGAAGGTTTATAAACATAATTATCTACAGGATTTGATGTACCAGTCTCATATAGGATAGATTCTGTGTCAATTGGAACAATGTAGCCGTTAAGTGTTGTAGTTCCATCACCCTTAGCAGTTATTACACCGTCCTTAGTGATAGAAGCAACTGAATCCGATTTTTCTTCCCATACAAGCTTTGTTCTGTTAGTGTACTGTTTTTGATTCTGTGCGAAATCTCCTTCAAGCCACAGATTCATAAATGCTTTTTCACCTACGTTGAATGATTCGAGCTTATCAAGGCCACCATCATAGTTATACTGTGAAGGCTTCGCATCGAAGTCCTTAAGTCCTGTCATCAGCTTATATTCTTCTGAAGATGCTGTCAGGCATACTGTACTATAAACTGTGTCAAAATCATCACAAGCCATGTAGAGCTGCAATGAATCTGTGAGAGAACCATCTTCTTCAAGTTGACTGATAAATTTATCAAAACTTATTGATGCAGTTAAATTAACAGGTGTTTCTTCATTTGCATCTAATGGCTCAAGATTTACTGTTCCAAGCTCAATCTGTTTACCATCAGCATCAACGTAACCGTATTTAACGGTTTCCTCACCACTTGGGAGGTAATTGTCATTCTTCACAGTTGCATCCAGTCTAATTTCATTACGATCTGTAACAGCTGAAATAAAGTCATTTGCTGAAAGCTCTGGTTTAAGCTGGCCGCTGAGTTCTCTTGTCTCAACAGTATTTCCATCAACCTTAAGAACAATTTTACCTGAATAATTACCGTCACGATTCATCGGGATATTAACTGAAACTGGAAGTTTCTGTCCACCGATCATGTCAAGTTTATTAGTATTATCAGTCTTTGTAAGTTCTTCAAATACAACGCTTCCATCATCGAGAACTGTTTCCTTTACTTCATAAGAAGCAATAGGTGAATCTGTTGTATAGACAACATTTCCGTCATTATCCTGAACCTCAACAACAACATTCTTCTGAGTATTGAAATTCTTATTCTCAAGTGTCAAATCGACCTGTGCAGCAAGTGATCCGTCATCATTCATTGCAATGCTTGCATCTGAAACATCTGATATAACAAGCTTATCCGAAGGCTTGATGTGGAATGCTACCAGTTCAGAAGTATTCATATCAGGATGACCGTCTTCACCAAGAGTTAATCTGTCTGTCAGTACGTCTAATTCGCCATTGTCTGTAACAACATAGTCAAATTTATTGATATACTGATCTGTCTTATCCGTCATTTGAACAGGGTATGTAATTTCACCAGTTACAGAATTCTCACGTATCGCAAACAGCTGCTGTTCAAATCTCTGCTCATCATTTTCGTCAAATTTCTGGATAGACTCTGTCCACATCAAGTAGTTATAATCACCGTTTTGTCTAACCTTAAACGAAGTAATAGCACTATCTACAGATTTCTCTCCATCAGAATTGATACTGATAGTTGGTTCTGCAAGCACCTGTTCAGGCTCAAACGCTGAATCTGCTGCCTTGTTGATGTAGTAGTATTCCTGTCCATTAGCTGTCTTTCCTTCAACAAGACTATTCTTTACAAGGTTTGTAATATTGATGCGCTTGATGTTGAAATCCTCAAGCCAGTAGAGATATGTTGCTTCTGCTGTACCATCATCTGCCTTTACATGCATTCTAACGAACTTAAGATCTGAGATCTCTGAATCGTTTCCTGAAATAAGGATCGGGTGATGATACTCATCATCGTGGTAGTTATAAATCTGTAAGTAAAGATTCTCATCGTGATCTTCCTGTGCCATACCGCCCTTATCAAGGGTATATGCCTGTAAGCTCAGGTTGTTATATGTAATAACTGCGCTATCCTGTGCCATTGCCTGTGAAAGATCAGTCTCTGCAACTGTTGCAGTTGTACCTTCCTTCCAGTAACCTAAGTCGTCCAAAGTTTCATTAACTTCAAGTGTAGGAGCTAATGTCAGGAATTCCTGACCATACCAAGTATCAACGTATGTCTTATAGCCTTCTTCGCCTCTCTTGTTAATGAGGTATTCCTTAACATTACCGAAATAAGTATCTGCCCACTTATCATTCTCAAAGTCGTAATTACGAACTGCCTTAAGCTCATAAGGATTAAGAATATCACCGATAACCTCACCGTCTTCAGTAGAAGAAACGCTATACTCACTCTTTGTATAATATATCTTCATGAATTCCTTACCATTCTCTTCATAATAAGAAATCTCAGGTGAAGAATCACATACAGTATCAGAACCACCTGTCTTGGTGATTTCCATAACATCGCTAAGCTCATTTGTTTCAGCATTAAAGAAACGACCTGTCAGATCATATGTATTGAGCATACTTCCAACATTCTCATTTTCATCAATTTTTCTTGATGCGTCTGACCATGCTATAAGCCAGCCCTTGCTACCTGCGTTGCATATTGTCGGAACGTCATCTGATGTGCCATCGTCCTCAAGAAGCTGAGGTACTGACCATGATTTACCATCATAGATCGAATAGTAAGCACCAAATGCGTCTGAAGTTGTACGTCCAGGAACGAGATCAATAAACAAAGCAATATACTTACCATTGCCAAGATCCTGAATACGAATATCTGTATCATTGTAAAAACCTGTCTGAAGAACGGCTTCTGTAACTGCTTCAGCAGAAGTCGGATTACCTGGAGCAAACTGTCTGAATGCACTGCCGCCCCACTGTCTGTCTGCATACATTTCGCTGTAATCTACGATCTCTCTTTCAGAGGTCTTATTAAACAGAATATCTGTCTGCATCTCTTCCTCTGTTGGAGGTGTAAGCTTTCGAGGAGCCTTCTTTGTTATATGATTGTTGCCCCAATACCAATCAAAGGTTGTAGTCCAAAGAGGTATCTTAAGGAAAGTCAGCTTCAAATATACAGATGGTGTCAGGAATACAGCACCACTATCATCAAATTCTTTACCTGTGCTGTATATTACATCATTTTCAACCTGTACATTAAGCGTACCGCCTACAGTAAGAATATCCTTGAAAGAGACATTTACATCAGCACCTATCTCAGCATTGAATCCTATATCGCCTCGGCTCTTTACACCTTTCCAGCTGAGCAGATTGATAGTGCTATTGCCCTGCTTGTTGTCACTTGCCTTAGATTCATCTGTCTCGTCTGTCATATACTTCTTTGTTGTGTTTTCAGGATCAGTGTAGAAATGCCATCTAACACCTGAACCATATCCATCAGGTAATGGATTAACCGCAAAGTGAAGAGCAATATTTACATTTACAGCTTTGACCGGAACAGTCCATGTTCTGTCATATTTTGCGGTACAACCTGCAATAATAAGGAAATCATTGAAGTATAATTGTCCCTTTCTATCTCCTTCTTCTTCATCAACGATACAATCAAGTATCATTGCGATGTTGATCTTAAGATTCCAGCTTGAGTTTCCTGTAGGTTTGAAGTCGTCATCTGTACCAAGACTGCTTCCGCCCTGGAACGAAAGTTCCTTATAGTTTTCAGGTATATATGTACCATCAGCCATTTCCTCGAGCATTTTCTTTGTCTTAGTTTCATGTTCGAATATCTGTTTTGGATCGTTTGTTGTGTTACCAAAACCGATATAGCTGAACATATGACGCTTATTATCAGGGTCTCTATAGTCGACACCCGGCTGTGTCAATACATCAAGAGCAAAGTCATAAACGTATGAGATATTGCCAAGTGCTTTGATAAAGAAGTTATCACTGTCACTCGACCAGCTTTCATAGTTAAACAAGAACATCTTAGTCAGAGGTTCAGCAACTACAATACCTGTATGGTGCTCAAAATACTTATTGCCTTTTGTATCATAAAGTGTAACTGTAAAGGTATCGCCAACTTCAAGTTTACCTCCTGTCATGGACATCGGATTAACCTCATAAGTTAAGCTGCCATTTATACCGTCCTGTTCAAATGCAACTCTCTTTGTAAGGTCTGACTTATATTCGCCCTTCTTGTTATATACTCGGAACTCAGCTTCCTTAGGTACGAAGCCAGCAGAACCCTTTGCATTAACTGTGAGGTAATATTTAGTATCCTCGAGTGTCATACCATCGGCAGTCTGTCTATTGTAAGTACGATCTATATCAGCAAGGCCAAAAGGCGCTTTTGATGTATTGATAAGCTGATCCTTCTCCATAAGGCTGCTTACTACCTTAAGAGCGTCATTATCATTTACATCAATATCAATATCATATTTAGTGTTTGTTGAAATAGCAACATTATTTAAAGTTGTAAGGCTGTCATACTTAGCAAAAACAGATACATTATCGTTTATGTCAAAATGAGGATCAATAGTATAGCTGCCGTCCGAACCTGAACGTCCATTGAATCCGCCAACAAGAAGCTGAACACCAACAGCAGGAGTTTTCACCTTCTTGGTGTTGCTGCCGTTGAAAAGAGGAACTTCCAGTGTATATACCTTGCCTGACAAGCCCTGCATAACCTCATCGGGTTTTGAATACTTGAAATGATAGTTTACAGTTTCATTGTTATACCACGGTCTGTGTGCGAATGAATTACCCATAGCGGATTTATTCATGCCAGACTCCTTATCGCGGTAAGTCCAGATAGTATATGTACGGTTTTTAAGTGTCTCACCTGTCTGCTTGTCTATCGTTTCAAATATTTCTCTGCTTGCATCAAGAACAACATTTGCAACGTATATTGTCTGAAGAACTTCCAGATCAGGACTTGTTATCGTCAGAGGAGTCTTATAATCACTTGAACCCAAAATGTCTTCAGGATCATCATAAGGTGTAACATAAATACCGCCCCATTTTCTTGCTTCATTAGTTACAGAGTTTTCAGAAGGTGTATACTCATATTTAAGTGTAGGACGATTATAACAAGCAGTAAATATTTCCTTATCATAGTCGACATCAGAAGTTATCTGGATACTTGACTTAGTGGTATTATCCTTATCCAGTATCTTTTTGTTTACTTTTTCGATATCAGCTAATTTCATAGATTTAAATATTCTTCCATATCGTACCACATAAGATAAAACCCACTCATTATTATATGCTGCACGATGAATATTGCTTGGATTGATCTCCTGACCTTCTGTAACATCACAGATAGTCATTGTGACTTTATCAATTTGTGTACATTCAAGTTTCTGACCAACTTTAAAGCCTGCTGTCTCTCCCTTGTTTCCGTTGAATGCAACTGCTGATGCCTCTTCAGCCTTGAATTCAACTGTTGCTTTCTTTGGAGAATATGTCGGAGAAACATAAAGCTTGTTTTGAGCATTCTGGACAGCGGTGCGCTTAGGTGTTGAATTTATGATATTATTAATATCTGAATATGTGAACAGACCAGTATCATTTCCTGAAAGAGTGCCGACATAATTAGTGTAATCCTTGCCGATATGCATATAAATATAATCGCCGCCTGCACCCTTATTCAGGTCAGCAGCACCGCCTTCGTCACATTGGATAGCACTTGAACTATCACTATTGAACGAGATAGAGGTTACACCTTTTCCGTCTCCGCGATCTTGTTTACTGTAAAACAGATAAACGTCTCTGCCGCCTGCATTCTCGTTAAGGTCACCCTTGTATTTTTCAAATTCGGAATCGCCCTTATAACCTGCGTGGTAGTATGTATAGCCGTCATGGCTGAGAGAATTCTTGTCCTTGCCGCTTGAACCATACCATACAAAGAAGTCCTTTATAGCTTCGCTGTAGTTAGGTGATGTTTTGTAAGCAAGGTATATATACAAACCTCCTGCATTTTTATTAAGATCTTGATGTATATATTTCCAGCCCTCATTTTTTAATTGATTTATTATACTGAGAGCGTCGCTGTCTTTATCACAGCCAACTACTTTAACATCGCTGATGAATTCACGTTCACCTGCAGAACCTGCATAGACGTCCCACTTATCTACGGTCAAGCCCTGATCACGGCGTGATGAGAAATTCTGTAAATAACCTGTTGGGCTATTTGGGCTTAGATAAATAGTCTCTCCTCCCCAGTTATTCTGCCAGTTTGGTATAGAAGGTGATATAAAATCCTTGTTAACTTTTAAAGACTTATCTGTGCAGTAATAGTTTTTAGCAGGTATCTGCTGATTCTCATTTGCGCTGATAACAGAATATGTAGGATAATAAAGAGTAATACTACTAGGCTTTATAGAATTAAGCCCTCTAAGGAGGTTAATCTTAATTGTATCATCTGAGAAACTTTTTGTACTTATAATCTGAGTATAATTATTTCCCCCATTACGCATAATATCGTCTATTAGTCTATTACCGTTAAATATAAATCCGATCACTGTACCACCATTAGTATCGTAATTTATCCTTACATATGCAGCTTTTCTTATATCAGGAATTTCGATTTCAAAATCGTAACCCCAAGTACCAAGAACAGAAGACGAAACAGAGACTGTCTCGTATTTAACGCCGTCTAAAGTATCGGTGCCTTTAACCACATTATCTGAATCCATAGAAATGACCTGTGGTGCATACTTAGGCTCGGCAGGAGGCTGATTGAGCATATCCTCACTGTCGGCTGTCTTGCTGCCGATATATACGCGAGTCTCTGCCCGTTCTTCATCGGCGTTGTTCTTTTCCTTGTCAATAAGAACTGTAAAATATGTGCCGACCGCACCTTCACCTGTAAGGTCGACGCGTACCTTCTGCTCGGTCTGTCCGGGCGCAAAAGCAACTGACTGGCCGTCCGCAGGCATATACGCAGCATATGACTCAGCTGTACCTGAGGCTGTGCGATATGTCAGGTTGGCATAATAATCAATTCCAGATGTACGCTCAACAGTGACCTCAGCATAGGTTGCACTACGGTCAGTAACTATCTCTGCATCCTTCATTGCAAAAGTGATAGGCTGAGCTTCCTCGTTGTCCTCGATGTTTACAGTGTACTGCATATTAACACCGATAAGACCTGAGGTCGCATTACCGAGAATAAGAGATGTACTCTCAGGGCTCTCTGCCTTGTCATCATCATTTACATGGATATAGATAGTTTTCTTATACTCGCCGGGCTCAAAGTTCAGAGTAAGGAATGCGCCGTTAAATGAGTCAACTACTTCATTGTCGGCTTCCTTAGCAGCCTCCTCTGCAAGCTCCTGCTCGTACTCTCCACGCCAGTTGGTATTAACCGTATCCTGACCTGTCTGTTCACGATAAGCAGCACGGAGACCGCTGCTTTCGGTTTCTTCTGAGGAAGCTTCTGTTTCTTCGGGTTCTGCGATCTGAGCCTCAACGACTTCATATTCGTCCTCATTTTCCGCAGTCTCCTCAGCAGCTGCTTCTTCCTCTGCCTGTGTCTCCTCAACAGGAGCATCATCTTCAAATGGTGTTCCTTCCCCTACGGGAGCAACAGGCTCTCCTTCAAGTTCAACAGCGTTTCCTTCACCCTCTTCAATGTCGAACTGAAAATCCCCGCTCTCCATGGCGGCCTGTACACTTGGGGTGCCTACCTGTGAATCGTCAGCGTAGTTCTTTTTGAGCTTTACCTTTGTGTACATTGTGTAGTCTTCACCGTACTGTGCTGTCACATCATACGCCTTGACATCAACGCTCATTGCGTCTTTGGGATCACCAAGACGAACTACCGTAATTTCACGGTCACCATCGCCCTCTGTGATCGAGCCTTTTTCCTCGTAGAATTCGACTGCACCTTCCGGGAAGTCATCGGCATACGCCAACAGATCATTTCGTAGTGCTTCTTCCGCTGCAATTTCCTCTGCTCTTATCTGCGCAAACGGCAGTAAAGGCAGCGCTTGGATAAAGACAACCGCAGAAAGTCCACTGCTCAGCAGGCGTGCCAAACTTTTTTTTTCTTTCATAATTCTCACCCCTAATTAAGAATATAGTATATATAAGTATGAGTACAACTTATATACATCATCTTATCACAGTTTTATCACCAATTTGTTAACAAATTGTATACTCAAATAAATTAGTGCAAGTATACAGAATTTCAATCTCAATCATGTATAATACACACAATAAAACATCTAAATTCAACAAATTTCCTAAACCACGCAAAAGCAGTTGTTGAAAACCTTTTGTTGTACTCACCAACGATTATACAATATGTTATATCGAATCAGCAACAAAAAAGCCCCTCATTAAGAGGGACTTTTTAATAATTAGGGGTTTAAGCTATAATATACTAAGGATTTAGATTTTATTCTTAGTATCATCGCTTACAGATGTTGTTTGGTTTGTCTCGGCATCTTCTTTCATATTGCCGCCTGCAACAGCACTTAAATCTTCCAGATCTAAGCACTTATCCTCAGATATTTTTTTATTCTTATCATCCATAACCACGACTCCTTTCAGTTATAGCATATAGCAATCAGTTGCACATAATTTATAGTGTATTGTTATGCAATTATGTGTATTATTACTACAATATGATTATATCATAGTTTTTTTCATTTGTCAATGAATATTATGTGAACTAAATATCCTAATAGATAATTTGAGTATCAATTATACAATCACTTATTTTCATATATGTTATTCAGTCAAAGCAAACTTCAAGATAACATTGTTAGTTTCGAGAGAATTAACATATTTTATATTCTCAGACAGTCCTCCGATCAGTTTCAGTCCCAATCTCAATTCGGGCTCTTCTCCTGAAGCTGTAATATCCTCGGCGATATGACGTTCAACATCAAACAACGGACAATTGTCCCTTAATCTCATTATTATTTCGTTCTTTGAATATACAAGCCTCAGATCTATACCCGGTTTCTTTTTACATTTCGGGAAGCCAAAGCTGATTATATTTACTGCAAGCTCCTCAAAGCATACCGCCGCCTTGACACCTGTTTTTTTATCGACCTTATGACCACGGCAGAACATCTGTATCTGTTCAGCCACAAGGGATATATCCTTTTTATCCCTAATATCAAGAGAAATAATATCTCCTGGACCGATATGCAGATCATCAGGCAAATTCAGATAATTCTCAGGCGCAGGCAGCAATTTTTTATTTTTTACTGCATAATACAACCAAACCGTAAGAAGCGTCAGTATAGCACAAACTATGTTGGAAGCAAGAACGCAATATGCACCGAAAAGCTTTCCAAGAGCAAATGCGCTTATTATCAGATATACCAACGAACTTAGCATTAGCAGTGCCTACATATTCTTCTTTTTGTGGATTGCCTGCAAATATGCTATTCTTGTACGTACAAAGGCATAAACCGGCGCATAAAGACCTGTTATGCAAACACTGAAAACAGCCATTCTGAACATTTCGCCTCTGTCGGATATATAAACAGCAACTATGAGATGTGATAATGCAATAAACAATATCGTTACGATGCAGATCAACTGCCCACAGTATTTATGAACGCAGTGACCAACTTCTCTTATAGCTTCATCATCTTTTTCTCCGTATAATACTCCGACCTGAAGCGATGTCGCATCTGCAAGACCTATTGCCATAAAGCCAGCAAAATCAAGCACATTCTTCTGAACAGCCATAGCCGTCATTGCACTTATTCCGCTGTAATAAATTATTATCTTATTTACAAGGATAGGAGCAATTACATTGCTCAGTCTTCTCATAGCCTTTTCTGTTCAAAGCGACATTAGTTCAATAACTTCGTTAAAACTTATCCTAAACTTAGTAAAATGAAGCATTCTGTCCTTTGTCCTGAAATGGAGCATAAGATAACAAAGCTCAACATAAGCGCCAAGCGCCGTTGCCAATCCTATGCCGAATTCACCCGTATTCAGAACTATTGCAAGAATATCAAATGCAATATTCGATCCGCAGTAAATAATTGTTGCTTTCATTACTCTTTTTCGTCCGCTGTCAAGCTGACAGCCTGATGCAACTATAACAGTGAGCACCAGTGCAGGAAAACCTATAGCAAGTCCTCGAATATAGTCTGTTGCAAGGACAGCCAATCCAATGCCTTCGCCTGTCGCACCGAACAAATATGCAAGCTGTTTAGCAAATATCAGCTCCACGCTCATAATGATAACAGAAACAACACCTGCGATATAGAATACAGATGAAAATACTCGGTTCAGCGATTTAATATCTCCTCTGCCAAGTTCCTGAGCACACATTGTCTGCATTCCTGTAGCAAAAAGTCCGCATATTATTCCGCTGATACTGAACATAGGACTTGAAAGGCCAACTGCTGCCAAAGAATTATCATTAAGGAAATTGCCAACAATAAGTCCGTCACAAATACCTGCTTCCACATTGGACAGTTCGATCAAGGAAAAAGTAATAAACAGCGAAAAAAAGCTTTGGTTGACCATTAATCAACGATCGTTCTTTTTTGATTTATGTAACATTCAGTATCACTCCTGATGTTTTATAAAATCCGACATTACGTTATTTTTAAGCCGAGCATCGTCAGATCGTCGAACTGAGGAGCTTCACCTACGAAATCATCGACTGACTTTTTGATATTTGTAAGTAACTCTTTAGGAGAAGCCTGTGCATTTTTATTAAGAACCGCTATCATACGTTCCTTGCCAAATAGTTCGTTATCAGCGTTTGTAGCCTCGGGAACTCCGTCTGTATAAATGAACAGGGTATCGCCCTTTCCAAGAGTGAACTCATAATCTTTATAACGCATACCTTTCATTCCACCGATAACAAATCCGTGCTTATCCTTAAACAGCTCAAACTGTCCGCCTGCTCTCTTTATCATAGGATATTCATGTCCCGCATTTGCAGCTGTAACTTTGCCTGTGGATATTTCCATTATACCGAGCCAGACCGTAACAAACATTTCTTCATCGTTATTCTTGCAGATCTGAGTATTTACCTGCTCAAGAACCTTTGCAGGACTGTTGCCCAGCATAGCATAGTTGCTGACAAGTATCTTAGACATCATCATAAACAATGCGGCAGGAACCCCTTTTCCCGATACATCCGCCATAACTAAGCCGAGGTGATCATCGTCAATAAGGAAGAAATCATAGAAATCTCCGCCGACTTCCTTTGCAGGCGTCATAGTTGCATATATATCAAACTCTGAGCGTTCGGGGAATGCAGGGAATATATTAGGAAGCATATCAGCCTGTATCTTGGTAGCAAGCTCAAGCTCTGCCCCGATCCGCTCCTTTTCAGCGGTTATCCTTGTGATCTGTTCTATATAATCTCTTGTACGCTTTGAAAGCGTTGCAAACGATTCCGCAAGAACCTCTATCTCATCCTTTGTACGGTATGAATCTTCCATTTCAAACGCAAGGTCAGTACCGTTTATCTCGCTGATTCGTTTGGTCATACGTTCAACAGGCTTTACTATTCTTCCTGCAACAAGCAGGGCTCCTACTGAACCTAATATAAGTATCGCTGCTATCATAACCAAAGTAGTCTGCTCGGAATGCTTAGTACCTTCCTCAAATTTAGCTGAAGCTTCTGCATTGATACGATCATATTCAGCAAGCATTACTTGTGACGGCTGTTCAGTGATGCTCTTTTCGATAAATGATACAGCTGCCCAACCTACTGTAGATATAGGCGTTCCTGTCATGTAATATTCCTTGTCACTAACATTGACAATAGTAAGTCCTGTCTGTCCTTTCAATGCAGCTGCTACAAAATCTGCAATTTCTTTGTTCTCAGAATTTCTCAGATCTTCAGCCGTATCAGATGTCAGGACTTCAAACACTTCGTTGTTATCAGGTGCGAATATGACCTGTCCATTATTATTTATAACACAGATATATCCACCCTGATTCGAGGTATCTCTTACATATTCAGCCATTGCATCAAGAAAAAGATCTGCTCCTACTACAGCTACAAGCTGACCGTCCAGATAAATAGGAGCTGAACATTCTATACCTATCTTATTTGTATAGGTATCAACTTCTATACCTGAGAAAAAAAGCTCTCCAGCCTCGGCAGCCCCTGTATACCACGGTCTTTCACGAACAGGAAATGGTGAAATCTCACCATTTTCATTAAACTTATTTGCTGATTGACTATCTACAGTCAGATGAGTACCATCAGCCAAGCCAATAAAACAATTTGACAGATAATCTGAGTTCTCACACATAGCTATCATTGTTTCGCTCATATGTGCTGCAACTTTGAGGTATTCTGACTCTGTATAGTCAACGCCTTTCTCGTGGAGCACCTGCGCTGTGAATTTTCCATCATTTGCTTTATCAGGAAGATACACAGGACACGGCTCAAGACTGTCCTTCTGTTCAAACAAGCTTGTTGCAAGGCTTTGAAGAGTTGCAACATCTGTCTTAATATCAGAAAACATATCATCTGCTATATATGCCTGCAAAGCATTTGTCTTGGTCATTGATTTGTCTATGACCTGCTTCATTGTGTCACCAGATACATTTGCAATAGCTTCCTGCTGTTTAGTGCTTGCTTCATTTACAACAGCAGTCAGCTTCTTTGACTGATACGCTGAAACAGCTCCAAAAACGCCTATCATCAACAGCAGTAAGATCAGCACAAGATTGAATAGCTTTTGCTGTAATCCGCCGAATGTAAGGCCTAATATTTTTTTCATCTTATCACCAGACCTTTTTTCAGGGTGAGTATGTTATGTCCGTCAATATACTCATATTTCATATCGTCCATAGTTTTTTTCGCCATAAATATGCCCAATCCGCCTACCTGCCGTTCTTTGGCACTGAGGGTTGTATCAGGATCAGCTTTTGAAAGAGGATCATACGGTATTCCGTTATCAATAAATGTTATATCTACTGAAGGCGGCTCAGGGAGTATCTCAACCCGTACTGTCGCTGGTCCAGTTTTAGGATTATAAGCATAATTTGCTATATTGACAAAAATCTCCTCCACAGCAAGATCTATCTGCATCTGTATTTTGGTAGGACACTCCGCTTCTTGAAGCTGCTTGTCAACAAAATCAAGAACAGGCATTAAATTCTCAACTAATGCTTCTATTTCAAGTTCTTTCATATAAGCCTCCTCGCTAAACATATAAGTAATTATTCATATAATATATTATATCATACCGAGTGCAACAAATCATCAACAAAATGTATCGTCCATACTATTATTTTTAACAAAAAAACAATGTTCGATTTGTGCATTCATACAAAAGATGTTTTTATAATGTTTACATAAAAACAAATGAAATTCAAAATTACCATGTTATAATAATGGAAAGGAAAAGCTCATTTTCTATTGCATTCAAAGACAGCAAAGGAGGAATAAAAAATGACCTTATATATCAACAGCTGTGTGCGCAGCGATTCACGAACTAATAAGATTGCCAAAGCGGTACTTGATAAAATGGGAGACCATACCGACCTGTACCTGCCCACGGAAAACATCAGACCATTAACCGAAGAAATGCTAAATCGCCGCACTGCTCTGCTCAATGCGGGACAATACGACGATGAAATGTTTCGATATGCAAGACAATTCGCTAATGCTGACAATATCGTTATTTCTGCACCATTCTGGGACGTTTCGTTCCCGTCAATTTTAAAAGTGTACATAGAAAACATCTATGCAATCGGCATCGTTTCCATTTATGGAACTAATGGAATGCCAATAGGCTTGTGCAAAGCCGAAAACCTTATTTACGTTACTACAGCAGGCGGACAATACATTCCTGATTTCAGTTGCGGCTATATAAAAGCTCTCGCTGAAAACTGCTTCGGAATAAAAAATACCAAACTCATAAAAGCGGAAATGCTTGATATTGAAGGAATAGATGCAGATAAAATATTGTCCGAAACAGTAGATAATATTTCAAATATGGTTTTATAAAACTATTCTACAAATCATATTATGAGAAATATTTGTTTAATTGTTGTTGAATCAGTTCCTATCACAAATTCTTCCGAACAGGCTTTCACACCGCAGAATTAGCCTATAAAGGATTTACAAGTGCAGTAATATATTCCGCAGTAAATGATATCCGGATATATATTATATAAGAAAAGATTATGTATTATAAAAATATTATCTTATTTATCTATCTTATCTATCAAGCAGTCCTATTCCGAAAAATTCGATTTAGGTCATCTTTACACAAAGAGCTATTTTAGAGCAATATTTCGTCAAATATCGGACGATGAATGGATCGTTCACCATAAGAAAAGCTAAGAAAACACCTGTGGTGGGAAATCTGTCCGAGGTGTTGCTGCTCTGACAACACCTTGATACTGATTAAAAATTGAAATGGATTTCAAAATCGGTGTGTATGCTGCACATGGTGTGTAATTGCCTATATACCGTGAGTGTTTTACACAGAACCTGCACATATGCTGTGTAGTGCTGCACACAGGTGTGTAACAAAATATCGTTATATCGTTGAATACTCAATTTTACACACCATACACAGCATTTTTCAATTTTGTCTGACAGAACGATTTGTTCTCTCAGGAGCAAATATGGATCTTCCTTTGTTTCATAATTCAAAATGAATTTAAAAATCAGTGTATTTGATGTCTTTTTGCCTGTATTCCTTAATTTGAAATACATCTGATACATCGCAGGTGTATTCTGATGTATTCACCGTGCGCCAGAAAATGGCTCAACACCGTGCATGAATACACTGAATACACCATATACATCATTTTTCAAATTCATCTGAGCGTTCTCAGTCCCGAAACAGGACTCAGTTACATCAGAGGCAGTAGATAGCAAACTCAGTATAAGGACAGAACCAAACAGGTTTCCCTTTTTGCAGCATTTAAAAATGTATAAAAACATAGGCAGTCCCAAAACGGGACTGCACTAAACTCAGAACGTCACATCAAGGCGTTCTTTTTTTATTGCCAAATAAAGCTCAGCAATCATTCAGATGCGGTCACGTTTTGTTACCCGATGTTATAATGAAAAAACTGCATAACCCTATCTTTTTTTACCTTATAAAAGTAGAGGGGGAAAAGCAAAGAAAAAATGCAAAAAAGTCTCACATATTTTCATGCGTTGATTTGTTCAAAAGAGAGAAATTTCTGAATAAATGGCATTTTATCAAAAATTAATTCGTCCACAGGGCTGTTTTTTTGCCTTTAAAAGTGAGGGAAAAAATACACAGAAAGGTTAGCACCACATCATTTTTTCGGCTTTAAAAGTAGAGGTCGTTTTTTATTATGATTTATCCCAGAGGAACAAGGAGGTGATAAAATGCCAATTCTGAAAGCAAGAAGAAAAGGTTATGTTTCAATGGACAGGGAGTTCCTGTTACGGAAAGATCTGTCCCTGAAAGCAAAGGGATTGCTTGCACATATGCTGACAGTACCTGATAACTGGAGATTTACTGTTGACGGTCTTGTCTGCTGTCATAAGGAATCCAAAACAGCTGTATCAGCTGCGTTAAGGGAACTGGAAAAGTTCGGATATCTGCGGCGTAGATATCCAAGAAATGAGCACGGCAGGATTGACCATGCAGATTATACTGTCTGTGACATTCCGCTTGACGAATATGAAGCCGTAACCGTGGACTGGAGCAAGAGTGATGCTCAGAAAGGAAAAGATGTATGAATATTGAAAGCGAATACGAAAAGGCACTTTCTGAACGTGAGTCAATTGAAGCAGAGCTGAAAAAACTTACGGGAAAGGAACTACAGCAATCTCATCATATCAGATCTTTACAGAATCGGTATAAGGAAGAAAAACGCCGAAGCCGTACTCATCGTCTTATTGAACGCGGTGCTATTCTTGAAAGTCTTATCCCTGACGCTGAATTATATTCCAATGAGCAGATACAGCATATTCTCAGAATAGCTTTGGCAAATCTTCCCGGAGGGATAAGAGGCATTCATTTCCCTGCATCTGCTATCGAAGAAAATGAAAAAGCTGTTCTGTAAGGGCAGCAATTCTGCTTCCCTTGATACAAGGGCGCACTTATATACCACTTACATGGTATGTGCGCTCTGCGAGGCAAAAACTTCACGCCCTGAAACAGGGCGTGTACAAAGGAGATGATGTTATCGCAATTTATCATTGCTCTATAAAAATAATAAGCAGAGGAAAAGGAAAGTCTGCCGTAGCAGCTGCTGCATACCGTGCAGGAGAAAAGCTTTACAATAACTATGACGGCATTACTCATGATTTTACGCGGAAAGGAGGAATAGTTCATACAGAAATATTATTACCTGCAAATGCACCTGCTGAATATGCAGACCGTTCCACGCTATGGAATGCAGTGGAAGCTGTAGAGAAATCCAAAAACGCACAGCTTGCACGGGAGATAGAAATTGCTCTTCCAAATGAATTATCACAGAAAGAGTGTATTGCTCTTACACATGATTTCGTTCAGAAAACTTTTGTTGACAAAGGAATGTGTGCTGATATATGCATTCATGATCCACAGCATGAGCAGAAAAATATCCATGCACATATCATGCTAACTATGAGAGCTATCAATGAAGACGGAACTTGGGTAGACAAGCAGAAAAAAGAATATGTTCTCGATAAAGATGGCAATAAAATATATGATAAACGCAAACGGACTTACAAGTGTCATACAGTGCAGACTACCGACTGGAACAGCAGAGAGAAAGCTGAAGAATGGAGAAAGGCATGGTCTGATTATCTTAATGCTGTTATCATAGATAAAGTAGATCATCGTTCATTTAAACGACAGGGCAAGCTTGTAAAGCCGACGATTCATATGGGAATCGCCGCAACACAAATGGAACGAAAAGGTAAACGAACAGTAAAGGGAGATACCAATCGTAAAATAATATCTGTCAATAAAAAAATAACTGCGCTTCTGAAAAGACTTGAAGAACTTGACGCTGCTCTAATAAAAATAAAAGAGGTATCTGAACGCGACAGTCTTGCATTGATGCTTATGCGTTTTCATGAAAACGGCATCATGTTTATAGGACAGAGTGGACGTACTTTGTCAACTATGAAGAAAGCATCAAAGCTTAGAGATCTTTCGCAGCTTATAGCTTTTGTACATAGATATAACATCAACAGTTTATCAGAGTTAAGGAAGAAAAATACAGAGACAATTGAAACTCTGAAAATCCATCAGAAAAATGTAAAGAAGAAGCAGGAACGGATCAAAGTATTAAAAGAACTCCTGCGGCAATATGAGAATTACAGAAACAACAAACCGGTATATATGGAATGTGAATCAATAATCAATCCAAAGAAAAAAGATGCTTTTTATGATAAGCATCAGGGAGAAATATTATTATTTCAGGCAGCGCAAAAATTGTATAACGCTACTATTGAAGATATGAAGATCACACCGAAAGCCTGGAAGAAAGAACTTGCAGAGCTTGAAGAAGCTATGAAGAATGAATATATCGAAATCAACAGTCTCGATAATGATATATCTATGATGGAAACCATAGCTTATAACGTTGAAAGGCTTGAAAAATATGAGGATAAACAACTTGAAACGCATAATAAACGTACTTCTGAACTTGAATAAAAATGGAAAGGACGGGATACTAACCTATGAAAAAAGAAAAGCGCATTGCAATCTATAAAAAGATATGGTGTAAAATACGTTACTGGCAAAATCTTAAAGATATCAGTGACAGTGAACTTGCAGCATATCTGCATGTATGTGAGAGAACACTTCGTGATTACGACAAGAATGCAAGGAATATCACTCTTGAAAAGGTCGATAACTTCCTTGTCGTTAATAGCATGGAACTCAGCGAGCTTCTTGCAATGTAAAACGCATAAAGAATTTTTGCTGGCTGACATATTCAATAGGCGAATAATAAAGGGATGTCCGTTGGGGCATCTCCTTTTCGCCTATATTCTGGAAATATACAATTTATTGTTACTGGACAAATCACACGGAAGGTGATATACTATACTTATAGTTTGATATCACTTTCCGTAACTCGGAAAGGAATTGTATATGAAAGCTAAAAAACTCCCTTCGGGAAATTACAGAGTACAGGTAGTTGCAGGATATGATGAAAACGGTAAGCGTATCGTTAAGTCATTCACCGCTGATGAAGAATGGAAAGCCTTAAAGCTAGCATCAGACTTCATTGGAAATAGAGAACAGCTTTATAATAAGAGTATTACTCTCGGTCAGGCTATGGATCTATATATCGAAAGCCGGAAGAATGTAATTGAAGAAACTACTATCTGCAATTACTATCAGATACTGAATTATCGTTTCAAATCACTTATGAATGTGAAAATTTGCGATTTAAACTCAATTCAAATTCAGCAGGCAATTAATATTGATGCAAAAACAGTAAGTCCAAAAACATTAAAGAACGCCTATGGATTATTGAAATCTGTATTAAAAATGTTTAATGCTGAAATAAACCTTTATTCTATAAAACTCCCGAAACTCAGAAAAAAGGAAAAAGAACTTCCATCATTTGAAGAAATATTCGCTATTGTAAAAGGTACAGATGTAGAACTCCCAGTTTTGCTTGCTGCCTGGCTTAGTCTGCGAATCGGAGAAGTCATAGGATTACAGTTCAGAGATGTCAATCCCCAAAACCATACCATAAAAGTCAGACGTACAATCATTCGTACAAAAGAAGGTTTCAAGGTGCGTGAAGGTTGCAAAACTGAAAAAAGCCAACGTCAACTTGAATTACCAAAGTATATTTATGATATGATAATGGCAATACCACACAAAAGTGAAAAAGATTTTATTATACCGCTTTCACGTAAAACACTGTATAGCAGATACACCAAGGTTTTAGAAAAACACGGTATAAAAATTACTTTTCATGATCTCCGTCATTTAAACGCTTCTATCATGCTTATGCTTGGAGTCCCTGACAAATATGCAATGGAACGTGGTGGTTGGTCTACAGATTGCATTTTGAAATCAGTATATCAACAGACTTTCAGTTCAGAGCGTAAGAAAATTGACAATATTATTGATACTTATTTCAATGATATTATCCTTGACTCTGGAAACACTTCTGCTTAATTCTGAATGATGATGAAAAATATCACACAAATCACACGTGCGAACGCTAAAAAGTCTATATAAGGTTGTTTCAAAGCGGTTGCTAAGGTTCAAGTCCTGTCACCCGCACTACTTATAAAGTCCGATTATTCGGGATTTTTTCTTTTGTCCTCTTTTATTCCTACCTTGATACCATGTGATGTTGCGCAGAAGGTGTAGTTCGTGAGTATGCCGATAAAGAGAAAGCCGCAGGTCGCCCCTGCGGCTTTCTTTAGTTGAGTTGTATCCGTCAAGATATGAGCCAACGGGCGAGGCGTTATACTGCTTCTTTATCTTGATGATGACCGAG
>JAEEGL016447502.1_pt1 | contig 33897 bp, 26 predicted proteins | sample 9134231 | NCBI WGS metagenome assembly JAEEGL01 (sample SAMN16246548, study PRJNA631951) | gut metagenome | biome: gut microbiome; feature: rumen; material: fiber-attached | host: Bos | place: Iran: Karaj | collected 2018-10 | reverse complement strand
TCCGTCTGACATCCCGTGGATGTGGCGCCAAAGTCCATGGGTTGCAGCCGGAAACTCCTTGGAGTTCGTTTGCGAGTGCAAAGGTACAACATCGCGAAGTCCCAAATGACAGCTACGGTCACTTACGGTCATATATGATCACTTACAGTCATTTATGGGCCCTCTGCAGCACCTGCGCCACGCGGTTCTTGCCATGTTCGCGACACTAGGCCCGCAGAGATTTCAGGCGCTCGCCCTGTAAGGTGGCAATCTTTGGAATGGCGGCATTGGCCATAATCTCGTTGAAGAACTTGATGAAGGCCGGTATGTTGATGTCCTCTTCGGGATTCGGCATTTTCCGTTTTTCTTCATCGTCTTTTTCCTTTTTGACGACGACCTCTCTTTCTTCTTCTTTCTCTTAGGAGAATAGGGGTGCAGGGGGAAGGGCGCTTTCTCGTTCTTCTTCGTTCTCTTTCGGAGACTGACGTTCCGAGATTTCGGAAAACAGCGTAAGCATTCGATAAGCGTAAGCATTCGATAAACGAAAGCATTCGATAAACGAAAGCATTCGAGCGAATGCATACTACAATACGAGACGTCCTGTCGTTTTTGAAACAACGACAGGACGTCTCGCTTGATGTGTATATTTGTTGGGAGATTTACGCCAGGGCGAGGGCGATGAACTTATCAACGGCAGCACTCAAGCCATCGGGATTCTTTCCGCCAGCTGTAGCGAAGTGCGGCTGTCCGCCACCGCCACCTTGGATGAGGGCTGCGGCCTCGCGAATGAGCTTGCCAACATTGATGCCTTGTTCCTGCACAAGGGTGTCTGAAGCGGCGCAGGTGAGCATCGGCTTGTCGTTAGCACCACTGCCAATACAAATGAGGGCGTTGGGCACCTCCGCGCGGAGCTGGAAGGCGATGTCCTTCACGGCCTCGGGGCGCAAGGGGCAGATGCCGCTGAAAATGCTGATTCCATCGCGTTCTACGACGTGCTTCAGCAGGTGTTGCTTGTACTGCTGTGCCCGCTCATGGATGAGCTCCTCTGCCTGCTTTTTCATTCCGGCATTCTCAGTGATGAGTTTCTCGACAGCAGCCTTGACGTCTGGAGCTCCGTTGAAGAGAGCCTTCATGCCTTCGATGAGGTCTTGCATTTGGTATAGGACATTCTCCACGGCCTCGCCGGTGATAGCCTCAATACGGCGGATACCGGCAGCAACGCTGCTCTCAGCAACGATCTTGAACATGCCGATCTGACCCGTGGCCTTGACATGGCAGCCACCGCAGAATTCCACGCTGCTGCCAAACTGAACCACACGAACGTGGTCGCCATACTTCTCTCCGAAGAGGGCAATAGCACCGAGTTCCTTGGCTTCCTCAATGGGAAGATCGCGGTAATCCTGAAGGGGGATATTCTCGCGAATACGGGCGTTGACGATTCGTTCTACCTCGCGCAGTTCTTCGTTCGTCACCTTCTGGAAGTGGCTGAAGTCGAAGCGGAGACCCTTGGGGGAAACGAGGGAGCCCTTCTGCTCCACGTGTGCTCCGAGGACTTCGCGCAGGGCCTGGTCAAGAAGGTGGGTAGCACTATGATTGGCCTCACTGGCATGACGACGTTCGACATCTACACAAGCCATGAAAGGTGCTTCGGGATGCTCTGGGAGTTTCTTGGTGATATGTACGGTGAGACCATTTTCACTCTTGGTATCTATGATTTCCACCGTCTCGAATTCGCTGACAATAACACCCTGATCGCCGACCTGTCCGCCCATTTCAGCATAGAAAGGCGTATTGTCGAGGACGAGCTGATAGTAGGTCTGCTTCTTCTGGACAATGCGGCGGTAGCGGAGGATATGGCACTCATATTCCGTGTTATCGTAGCCGACGAACTTGCTCTCGGCAGGTGAATCGCTGAAGACACTCACCCAGTCGTCTGTCTCTACTTTAGCGGCACCACGGGCACGTTCCTTCTGTTTCTGCATCTCCACATTGAAGCCTTCTTCATCCACGGTGAGATTGTTCTCGCGGCAGATGAGCTGCGTAAGATCAAGAGGGAAGCCGTAGGTGTCGAAAAGGGTGAACGCCTCGACACCACTAATCTCGGTCTTGCCGGCAGCCTTCGTATCTGCCATGACGCGGTCAAGAAGCTTGATACCCGTCTCAAGAGTACGCAGGAAGCTTTCTTCCTCCTCGTTCATTACTTTATCAATCAACTGCTGCTGAGCAACGAGTTCGGGGTATGCATCGCCCATCTCTTCCACGAGCGTGGGCAGCAGGAGGTGCATGAAAGGACGCTTCTGGCCAAGGAAAGTGTAGGCATAGCGCACGGCACGACGAAGGATGCGACGAATCACATAACCAGCCTTGGCGTTACCTGGCAGTTGGCCGTCGGCAATAGAGAATGCCACAGCGCGGATGTGGTCTGCAATGACGCGCATGGCGACATCCACCTCTTCCCGCTCACCATAGTTCTTACCGGACAGCTGCTCGATCTTCTTGATGAACGGCTGGAATACATCGGTATCGTAGTTGGAATGCTTACCCTGCAGGGCGCGCACCAGACGCTCGAAACCCATTCCTGTATCAATGACATTCATTCCCAGAGGAACAAGAGATCCGTCGGCCTTGCGCTCGAACTGCATGAAGACGATGTTCCAGATCTCAATGACCTGCGGGTTGTCCTTATTGACGAGGTCACGACCGGGGACCTGAGCTTTCTCTTCGGCAGACCGGCTGTCGAGGTGAATCTCGGAGCTGGGACCGCAAGGACCCGTCTCGCCCATTTCCCAGAAGTTATCGTGCTTGTTGCCATCAATGATATGGTCGGGAGCAACGTGCTTGGCCCAGTAGCGTGCGGCCTCATCATCACGGGGGATGCCTTCTTCCTCAGAACCTTCGAACACCGTTACATACAGGTCGGCGGGGTCGAGCCCGATGACATCAACGAGGTATTCCCACGCCATATCAATGGCACCCTCCTTGAAGTAGTCGCCAAAGGACCAGTTACCGAGCATCTCGAACATCGTGTGGTGGTAGGTATCGTGGCCTACCTCTTCCAGGTCGTTGTGCTTACCGCTGACGCGCAGACACTTCTGAGAGTCTGCACGGCGACGTGGCTCTGGGTCTTTCTGACCGAGAATGATATCCTTCCACTGGTTCATACCAGCGTTGGTGAACATCAGTGTGGGGTCGTCTTTCACAACCATAGGGGCGGAGGGTACGATGGTATGTCCCTGTTCGGCGAAGTACTTCTTAAAGGACTCGCGGATTTCCTTTGCAGTGCGCATATAATGAGTTTAGAGTTTAGAGTTTAAAGTTTAGAGTTTAGAGTTTAGAGTTTAAAGTTTAGAGTTTAGAGTTTAGAGTTTAGAGTTTAAAGTCTTAAGTAAAACTTGAAGAATCATTCGTATTTTTTTGCTATTCTTTGCGAAAAGCGGTGCAAAAGTAGTGAAAAAAGAGCACTTGACGAAAGATTTTTGCGTATTATGTGCATTACGAGGACAAAAATCGCTATCTTTGCACGCAGAAACCAAAAAGAAAGCCATGGCATTGAACTCAAATAAGGAATTAAAGCAATATTATTCCATTACCGAGGTGAGCGAAATGTTCTCGCTGCCAGCATCGCTTTTGCGCTTCTGGGAGAAGGAATTTCCGACGATACGTCCGAAGAAAAACAACAACGGAGTACGCATCTATACAAAAGCGGACATTGAAGAAATCCGACTCGTCTATGATCTTGTCAAGGGGCGTAACATGAAACTGGCTGCTGCCCGCGAACTGATACAGCGTAACCGCGAGGGAGCCAAAAACTCCAGCGACCTGCTGCAACGCTTGCAGAGCGTCAGGGATCAGCTGCTGGAAATAAAGAAGGAGTTGGAAGGTATTGTCTAAGTTAAAAGGTTCTTCAACTTTTCAACTCACCCTCGTTATTTCCTCGATTCCATCGATTTTCTTAAGATTCTTAATGATGATATTGAGGTCCTCAGTGTCATGCACACTGAGCTCGATGTCACCTTGGAAAATGCCGTCGTGAGCGGCAATGGAAAGGCCGTGGACATTGACGTTCAGCTGAGAGGTAATGACATCTGAGAGGCTCTTGATGATACCCACCCGGTCGATACCTTCCATGTGCAGTGTTGCCGAGAAATTCAATTGCTTGTGGGTATCCCAGAAGACCGCCAGGATGTGGTTCCCATCAACGTTCTTCAAGCGGTCGGCAACCTCGCAGCGACGCTTATGAATTATGACACGATTCTGGTCATCCACGTAGCCAAGGACTTCATCACCTGGAATAGGATGACAGTAAGGACACATCATCACTCGGCTGATATTCTCCTCGTTGAGATACAGCGGTTTCTTGCGGTCAAAGACAAGTGTCTCGGCAGGTGCATCCTCCTCTGTGGGCTGTTCTTCAGGATTCTTAGACTTGGATTTGTAGAAGGGAATATAGCGCTTCCAGCCCTTGGATTTCTGACGATGACGTTCTTCCATCTTACGTTGCAAGCTATCGAAATCTTCATTTCCGATAACGATGCTGCCAGCACCAATTCCGGCATAAAGGTCCTCGCGCAATTCCACTTGATGGGTGGTGCAGAGGTGGTCGAGAACAAAACTGTTCTGTTCGATATCATGGGAGGAACACCACTCGGCAAGTATCTCCTCGCCCTTTTTCTGCTGCTCGCGCCGCTGACGACGAAGGATTGTAGCGATCTTGCCGCGGGCCTTGGCCGTAGTGGCCACATTCATCCATGACGACTCCACGCGCATATCCTTCGAAGTGAGGATTTCGACCTGGTCGCCACTATTCAACTTGTAGCTGAGTGGCACAAGTTGGTGGTTGACCTTGGCACCGATACAATGTGTGCCGACTACTGTATGGATCAGGAATGCGAAATCCAGCGCCGTACTTCCCGTGGGCATGGTCTTGAACTCGCCCTTGGGGGTGATAACGAGAATCTCGGAACTGTAGAGATTCAACTTTATAGTGGAGAGGAAATCCATTGCCGAGGGCTGTGGATCGTCGAGGATTTCCTTGATGGTAAGTAACCACTTGTCGAGTTCCGTCTCTTTTCCATCGAGGTCCTTTTCATCGCTATCTTGATCCACCTCACCTTCCTTATATTTCCAGTGGGCAGCAAAACCGTGTTCTGCCACATCGTCCATTCGGCGTGACCGTATCTGCAACTCTATCCATCGGCCGCTGGGACTCATCAGTGTGGTATGAAGGGCGCGGTAACCGTTGGACTTAGGGTTCGACAGCCAATCGCGGAAGCGGTCGGGATGCGCCTTGTAGATACTGGTGCAGGCGGAATAAATCTGGAAACAATCGGACTTCTCGACCTCAGGATCATTGGGATCGTGGGAATCGAAAATGATGCGTACGGCCAGCAGGTCGTAGATCTCCTCGAACGCAACATGCTTGGTTTGCATCTTGGTCCAGACGCTGAAAGGACGCTTGAAACGTGCCTTGATGGTATAAACGTATCCCATGCGGTCCAGTCGCTCGCGAATGGGGCGGATAAAACTCTGGAAGGTCTCGTCAAGGTAAGGACGTATTTCGTTCAGTCGCTGACAGATTTCGGCATGTGCCTGAGGCTGTTCGTACTCAAAACTAAGGTCCTCCAGTTCTTCCTTGATACGGTTGAGGCCGAGGCGGTGGGCCAAAGGGGCATAAATGTATAAGGTCTCGCCCGCAATCTTATACTGCTTGTGGGGCGGCTGTGAGCCGAGGGTACGCATGTTGTGCAGGCGGTCGCTAATCTTGATAAGGATGACGCGGATATCATCGCTCATCGTCAGTAGCAGTTTCTTGAAGGACTCGGCTTGAGCAGAAGCCTTATCGCCAAAGATACCTCCGGAAATCTTCGTCAGTCCGTCGACGATTTGTGCAATCTTCGGACCAAAGATATTCTTGATGTCCTCAACGGTGTACTCCGTGTCTTCCACGACATCGTGAAGCAAGGCGGCACAAATGCTGGTGCTGCCAAGGCCTATCTCTCCACAGACAATCTGGGCAACAGCCAAAGGGTGAGTGATATAGGGTTCTCCTGAAAGACGGCGCACACCCTCATGGGCCTTGCGTGCGAAGTTGAAGGCCTTGGAAATAATTTCCGTCTTCTTGCGATGTGGCGAGGCCAGATAGGTCTCAATAAGTCGCTGATAGGCAGCAGAAACAATATCGTCTGTCTGTTGCGCTTCTGACTGGGTATGAGCAATGTCGTCTTCCATAAGCTACCTTATTCTTAGTTTTTGTCCCGCACGGATATTGTTTCCACGAATGCCGTTGAGGCTACGCAACTTAGCTACTGTAGTGTGGTTGCGACGTGCAATGGCGCCAAGGGTATCACCACGGCGAACGGTGACTCGTGTGCCTCCACTGCTTCCCCGGCCTCCTCTGCCTCGACGACTGCTGGCGGCGGATTGGGAGATTTCCACTTCTCGGCGGCTGGTCAGCAACTCTGTAGCACGCCAGGCGTAAACGCTGTCGCCAGCAGCTACGAAGGCAGACATTGCAACAGTGGGCAAACGCAGAGTGCAGTTGTGACTATCACCGGGGATGAGGGCTGTACGGTACTGAGGGTTCAGCGCCCGCACCTCTTCGTCCTTCACATTGCAGCACCCGACGAGTTGGTCGAAATGCAGGTTGCGAGAAACAGTAACGGTATCTGTGGACGCGGGCAGATTAGTGCCTGCAGGACAGATATTATGGTCACAATAATAATTCATCACATAGTTAGCGGCAATAAAAGCAGGCACATAGCCGCGCGTCTCCGCTGGCAAATAGGGATAGATCTGCCAATAGTCTTTGACACCTCCGGCACGACTGATAGCCTTTCGGACGTTATTCGGGCCGCAGTTGTAGGAGGCAATGACGAGAGTCCAGTCACCGAAAATATCGTAGAGGTCCTTCAGATAATGAGCAGCGGCATAACTGGACTTGATGGGGTCGCGACGCTCGTCTATGAGGCTGGTGACTTCCAGCCCGTACTGCTTGCCCGTAGTTATCATGAACTGCCAGAGTCCCACGGCTCCGGCACGACTGACGGCTGTGGGGTTCATGGCAGACTCGATAACTGGCAGGTACTTCAGTTCCAGCGGCAGCTGATAAGCTTCAAGGGCTTCCTCAAAGATAGGGGTGTAGAAATTGCTGGCACCAAGGATGATACTGACGGTGCGGCGCAAGCGTCCTGTATACTGGTCTATGAACTTGCGTACGACCTCATTATAAGGCATCTCTATCACGTTCGGCAGTCGCTGCAGTCGGTGGATATATGTCTCCTTATCGAATTCAGGGTTGACACCATTGTCTGTGCAGTCTCCTTCAGGAATGAGATAGCTCTTGTTATTCCATTCCTGCAGGAGGCTGTCGAGTTCAGCATCCATTGCATCGGGCAAGGCGATTTCCACATCGACAGCGGTCTCTTCCAGGTCCGACTCTTCATCGTCCAACTCCACTTGTGCGGAGAGGGCAAGCGGTGCTGCCAGGAAGAGGGTGGCAAGCAGCAGAGTCGTAATTGTTCGTTCGTTCTTCATAACTATTTTATCGATAGGACGTTAAACGTCAGAGGAATATTCTTTAGAAATTGAGGCGAAGGGCAACACCAAAGCCTCGGTCAGGGTCAGGATAGGCCACAGGCTGAGCGCTATGACCAGCGGGGTTCTTGTTGATGACCGCCGGTGACCACTCCAGCGAGAGATCCTCGCTGATATCGAAGGTCGACAGCTCTGCATCTACGTAGGCATCAATGACAGCGATTGCATAGACTGCAGCGAAGGCCAGGATACTCATATCGCGGTACTTGCGATAGTAGTTCTTCTTATTTTTAAAAATCTCCTTAAACTGGTTCTCACGGCCTGCAATACTATAGTTCATCGGGAGCATCTTCTCGTAGGATTTCGTATTCGGGTCGTCATCCATAATATCGAGGTAGGCCTGAGAATAGTCGCGGAGCATCTGGTTGTTCCAGGAGAGAGCGTAGTAGCATCCAAGGAATCCTCCATAGATGACTGGCAGCTTCCAATACTTGCGGTTGTAGATCTGTCCTCCTCCCGGGAATACGAGAGCGAGCCAAAGGGCCCGCTTCGGGTCGGGAATGAACGACGGCCGCCGGTGGTTCAGCAATTGCTGGGCACGAGCAGTCAGGGAATCGAGGCTGACAGTACGCGTGAGCTGCCCGAGGCTGTCTGAAGATTCCACGGCCTCTAAGCTATCCCGATGCTGTTCTAAGGAAGCTATGCTATCGATGGTTTCCAAGCTGTCAGGCGCAAGGAGGTTTCCGGGACAACAGGGTGAAGCGGCCTCGCCAGTGGTTACCAGCAGGAGTAGCATCGCCGCTGCGATGCAACACTTCGCCCAGGATGTCACTCGTCGCTGCGCCATGAATCGTAGTCAGTGTTTCAGTCGGTCCAGTAACCCCACGATGCGCTCGAGGTCAGATTCATTGGCAAAGGGGATAGTGATCTTTCCCTTGCCCTTGTCGGAACAAGTGAATTGCACGCGGGTCTGGAAGCAAGCCGAGAGGCTTTCGCGCAAGGCGCTATATTCCTCACTAAGGCGGGCCTTGTGGGGGCGTAACTTCTGACCACCTGTGGTAACTGTTTCGCCCTCGGTGAGCCGCTTAACGAGTTCTTCAACCTTGCGAACACTGAGGTGGTCGCGCTTGATTTCGGCAAAGACCTTCAGCTGCAACGTAGGATTGTCCAGCGAGAGCAAGGCACGGGCATGGCCCATATCTATTTCACGATTTTGCAGTGCCATCTGAATCAAGGCGGGCAGCTTCAACAGACGTAAATAGTTGGTGATGGTAGCACGCTTCTTGCCTACTCGTTCAGAGAGACGGTCCTGTGTCAGTTCATACTGTTCCAACAGATGCTGGTAGGCAAGTGCAATTTCTACGGCATTGAGGTCTTGGCGCTGGATGTTCTCGATGAGTGCCATCTCCATCATATTCTCATCGTCTGCCGTACGGATATAGGCGGGAATGGACTTCAAGCCCGCCATCTGAGAAGCACGCCAGCGGCGCTCGCCAGCTATAATCTCATAGGTGCCGTCGTCTATCTTTCGCAGGGTGATAGGTTGAATGATACCGATTTCACGAATACTATCAGCCAACTCCTGCAACGCCTCGGAGTCAAACTCACGACGCGGCTGGTTGGGATTCGGATGAATCTGCGAGAGCGGAATCTCATTGATGCTCGACGAGCCTTCGGTCTGCACTGTGTCTGTTTGTATCAGTGCATCAAGGCCGCGACCGAGAGCCGGGAATTTTTTATGTGGAGCCATATTTACTCTTATTATTCAGTTCTCACTTTTTATTCTCTCACTTTTCATTTTTATCAATGATTTCCTTTGCCAGCGCCAGGTGGTTGCGGGCTCCTGCACTGTCAGCATCATAGAGGATGACGGGAAGTCCGTGGCTGGGAGCCTCGGAGAGTTTAACATTGCGGTAGATGACAGTCTGAAAGACTAGTTCCTGGAAGTGGCGCTGCACCTCATCCTTAATCTGATTGGCCAGGCGCAAACGGGAATCGTACATCGTCAGAAGGAAGCCTTCGATTTCCAACGGGGGATTCAGCTTCTGCTTGATAATCCGAATGGTGTTGAGCAGCTTGGAGATTCCCTCAAGGGCAAAGTACTCACACTGTACGGGGATAATGACCGAGTCGGCAGACGTCAAGGCGTTCACCGTGATGAGCCCCAGTGAAGGAGAACAGTCGATGAGGATATAGTCGTAGTCCGACAGCAACGGACGCAACTGCCGGCGCATCACCTGTTCACGATTCTTCATATTCAACATCTCGATTTCAGCGCCTACAAGGTCTATGTTGCTTGGAATGATATCGAGATTAGGAATATCGGATTCATAGATAGCCTCCCGGGCATCCACTTCATTAATTAGACAGTCGTAAATGGAAGTCTCGACTTCCTTCACATCAATGCCCAGCCCACTGGAAGCATTGGCTTGAGGATCAGCATCTATTAAGAGGACACGCTTTTCCAGCGTGGCGAGCGAGGCGGCCAGGTTCATCGACGTCGTAGTCTTGCCCACACCCCCTTTTTGATTGGCTAAAGCGATAATTTTACCCATAGTCATATACTTAGTAAGGCGCAAAGATAGGTATTTTTGACGAGAAAAATGCAGTTTTAAGCCTTTTTATGCTATATTTCGGCAAATTCTTGGTATCTTCGCCCCCAAAACGAACAACTTTGCCACAATCATGGAGGAAAAATCACAGCAACAACAGGACGAACAATTCATGCGATTGGCGTTAATAGAAGCCCGACAGGCGATGGATGAAGACGAGATTCCTATCGGTGCTGTCGTGGTCTGCAAGGGGCAAGTTATTGCCCGTGCCCACAACCTCACTGAACGGTTGACAGACGTCACGGCACACGCTGAAATGCAAGCCATCACCGCCGCCTCAGCCTATCTCGGTGGGAAGTATCTGACGGAATGCACACTCTATGTGACCGTGGAACCCTGCGTGATGTGTGCCGGTGCTATAGCCTGGGCACAACTGGCACGCATCGTCTATGGAGCCGACGATGAAAAACGTGGATTCCGCCGATACGCTCCCACGGCACTGCATCCGCGTACAAACATTCAGGACGGCATACTCGCCGAGGAGTGTGCCGCCCTGATGCGTGAATTCTTCCAGAAGAAGAGATAGAGAGAAGTCCTTAGCGCCCCACTCGTACGGCGGGACCTCCAAAGCCGCCGCCACGGCCACCGCGTCCGCCGCCACCGCCACCGCCGGGGAATCCGCCCTCAAACGGAAAGCCGAAGCCAGAACCGAACTCACTGCGGGCTTGGCGACTACCCATGAGGTTGAAGTTATACATGACGCGCAACATGCCATAACTATAGATAGAGTTCGACCAGGAGTCACTGCGCTGTGTGGCACTGATCATACGGCTGATATTCGAGCGCTGTCCGAGAATATCGTTCCACTCTACGGAGACGATGAGGTTCTTCTCGCGCAGGAAGCTCTGCTGCAGGCGGGCGTTCCAGATGAGTTCTGTGGTGTTCATCGTCGCATCGCTGTAGCCACGACGAGCTTGTTGGGTGATGTCGGTGGTGAACGTCATGTTCCAAGCCAGATTCAACTGGAAATTACCTCCATAGTTGTAGCGCCATGTATCGAGGTTCGCATTCTCCTGAATAGCATTGCGGGCGTGCTGATAGGTGAAACCACCGGTCACTCCGAGGTCGATGCCATAACCCGTCTCGCCCCAGTCGTAGCGGAAGTTCAGGCGCACATTATCGCCAACGCTCAGATTCTTGGTGGTGCTCTTCACTGCCTCAGCACTACCCATCTGCTGCATATAACCTACATTATTGCTGTAGTTCAAGTTCACGTTGGTCGAGACGTTCCAATATTTCTTAGGACCAAGGGCGGTATTGAATCCTCCCCAGAACCAAGTGTTCCAGTTACCATTGATGTTTTCCGGACGCGTGGTACGAACACCGGTCGTTGTATCATAAGAGGTGAAGGTGCTGATGCTGTTATTGGTCTGCGAGAAGCCACCGGCGACATTCCATCCCATCTGCAAGTCAGGCAGATAGTCGTTGTACGAAGTGTTGAAGTTATTGGTCCACGAGGGTTTCAGCCCAGGATTACCCAGCGAACGGTTAAGCGGGTCGCTGGTATCTTCCACATCAAGCAGGTTGGTCATCGAGGGCTGGCCCATTCTACCGTTATAGCGCAAACGCCACTGGCTGGTATTCGAGATTTTCCACCGGAGGTCAATACGCGGCGCCCAATTGAAGACATTGCGGGTGATAGTAGTATCGAGCTTGTTTTTCAAATAGTCCATATGGGTGGTTTGGGGCTGCAAACTCACACCAGCATTGAGGCGGAAATCACCAACCTGATAACGCAGCATGACGCTGGCATCATGGTTGTACTCATTATATGTTGCATACTGACTGTTAAGGGAGTCATGCTGGAGAGCAAACAGGGGATCGCCATTGAGATAACGTTCATAGAGGCGTTCAGAAATAGTCTCATTCGTGAGTCCTGCGTATTCTGTACTTAAGAGGTCTGTAAGACGGGCATTGAGCGAGCGGTCGCTGTCTGAATAACGGCGCTGGAACTGATAGCTGAACTGCAAGTTAGCTCCTTTGAAAATAGGTTCGGAATAAGAGAGGCGTACTCGATAGTTCCAACTGTCAGACGGGTTGCTGTTAATCTGATTGTTGAAGGACAGGTCGGGTGTTTTCTTATAATAGTGAATGAGGCTTCGGTTCTCGGTCGTGTTCTTCGTATCGCTTATATTACCTCCGAGGTCCAAGGTGATGTTGCGACCAGGCTTGGCCAGACGGCGATTGATCTGCAACCAACCATTGATATTGTAATTATCATTATCACCTTTGTTGATGCGGTTATTTGAGTTGACGCGAATGCTGTCTGTGTCGTTGAAGTTTTCGTAATCCGTCAGAGGATCTGTCATACCCGCCTCGTAGGGATCGCTATTGAACGTCACGCTGGAGCTGTATCCATTGTTATCGCTGTCGTTATACGAGAAACTCGGACGGAATTGGATATTTGTCATTGAGTCGGGCTGCCACTCCAAGCGGAAGTCGCCATTGACACCACCACGACGATTATAACTTTGACTTAAGCTATTGACGAACTGAGAGACCGTAGAGGTCACAAAGGTTTGCGAGCTTGTTTTCGTAAGGTTGTCTGTGGATGAGTGGTTGTAGCGAACGTTGCCACCAATCTCCAGGAATCCAGCCTCGCCCTCTTCCTTGTTATTCATCCATGCAAAGTCACCACCGACAGACTGTGTAGAGATGAGGCCGCTGCCCCACCCGCCGGTATTGTTGGCATTGCCGAAGACTGCAACACGCCACGTATCCATAAAGCGAGTCACTCTTAAGTTTCCGAGATAGCGGTCTTTTGTTCCATAGCCACCTTCAACGTTACCTCGCCAGCCCTCGCCCATACCTTTTTTGATAGTCAGGTCAAGCACCGTTTCTTCCTCACCGTCATCGATACCTGTCACACGGGTATAGTCGCTTTGGCGTTCATAAGCTCTCACTTGGCTGATCATACTGGCCTGCAGGTTCTTGAGGGTCGATTCTGTGTCGCTGCCGAAGAATTCCTTCTTGTTGACAAGGATGCGCTTCACCTCCTTACCGTTAATCTTTATGGTTCCTTCCTCGGTGATCTCTGCGCCTGGGAACTTCTTCAACAGGGCTTCAAAATTGGCACCAGCAGGAACACGGAATGCATCAGCATTATAGACAAAGGTGTCGGCCCTCATTTCCACTTGAGCGGCTTGAGCTGTAACAACGGCATCGCGCATCAGCTGGGAGTTGTCCTGAAGAACAATCTGTCCGAGCAACTGACGGCGGTTCTGCTTGGTAAGATTCAACGTGCGGAAAACGGTCTTGTACCCAATATACGAAGCACGAAGGAGGTAGTCACCAACCTGAAAACCACTGATACTGAATGTTCCGTCATCCTTTGTGGATTGTCCTGTAACCTGGGTACTGTCGAGACGCATGATGACCACGGTGGCACCTGGGAGAGGTTCGCCCGAATTGTCAACAACAGTACCTGTAACAGTAGCTTTCTGTGCGCTGGCAACGACTACGCAACACAGTGCAAATAATGTAGTTAAGATTCTATTCATTGTTGCTTTTTCTGTTCTCGATGTTGAAAGATCTGACGGTATGCAGAAGAAAAGCCGTCGGGAGTATGACGGCTTTAAACGGAGTTCGTTTAACGATTCGGTGTCTATTTAACGTTTATTTAATTTAAAGGACACCCAGGGCACATAGATATACCACTATGGCAGGAATAGCTAACAGGCTGCTGTCGAAACGATCAAGCATGCCACCATGACCAGGAAGTATCTTGCCACTATCCTTGATTCCCAAACGACGTTTGAAGAGGCTCTCGACCAGGTCTCCCCAAGTACCGAAGACCACCACGACAAGAGCGAAACCTGCCCACTGTAAAGGTGTCAGCAGGGGCTCATAGTGAGCAAGGAGTTGAGAGACTGCCAAGGTCAGCACACCGCCACCGAGACTTCCTTCCCATGTCTTGCCAGGCGAGACACTGGGGAATAGTTTGTGGCGACCAAACAGCGAACCACAACAGTAGGCACCCGTATCAGAACACCAGAGGAAAATGAAGATAGATAAAATAAGGAACGCGCCCGCGCGCGAAAACGTCTCTGCCTCCAACGGCGCTTTGTCCTGAACGAAGAGAAGCTGCGAGAGCAGGGCAAAGGGCAAAGCAATATAGAGTTGGGACATCAACGCATAAGCCCAGTTATTCAGGGGATTCACGCGTTTTAAGTAAAGTTCGGAGATAAGGATATATGCGATATTCAACCACCAAAGTGCAAACAGCAAGCCGGCGCGGCTGGAACCTAAAGCATAAGCAAAAAAGGCTGCAAAAAGTACCCAGCTGGCAGTGGTAGCAATAAGACGGGGCACCTGAACGTTGGCATGCTTGTTTATGAGCCCCGTGAACTCCCAGGTGGTAAGTACGGTGATGAACATAAACAGCAAAGCACAGCTAAGGGGATGATAAAGAATGCCGCCGACCATGACAGCGACGAAAATGATGCCCGTAAGGGCACGAGTTATAAGATTCTTCATGCTGCTTTTTTTATGCTTCGGTTTCAGTATCTTCTTGTGGCTGCGATGTCAGCAACTCCTCTGTACGGCTGGTCCAAGGACGTTTGCCAAAGATCTTTTCGACATCCTCGGCAAAGATAACCTCACGCTCCACGAGAAGCTGAGCCAAGGCATTGTGTCCTTCTTTCTTCTCAAGGAGCAGTCGCTTGGCACGCTCATACTGCTCGGCTATCATGCGTTTCACCTCCTTATCAATGAGTTCTGCTGTAGCCTCGCTGTAGGGTCGCTGCCAGGAATATTCATCGTTGTTATAATAACATAGGTTCGGGAGTGCTTCGCTCATACCCATATAAGCTATCATCCCATAAGCCTGCTTCGTCACACGTTCGAGGTCGTTCATGGCTCCACTGCTGATATGCCCTGTGAATAGTTCCTCAGCGGCACGTCCGCCTAAAGTTGCACACATCTCATCGAGCATCTGCTCACGCGTAGTAATTTGTCGTTCCTCCGGCAGATACCACGCTGCACCCAGCGCACGGCCACGCGGCACGATGGTCACCTTAATGAGCGGGTTGGCATACTGCAGGTTCCAGGATATCGTAGCGTGACCGGCCTCGTGGAGTGCAATCGTGCGTTTTTCCTCCTCGGTCATCACTTTGGTTTTCTTTTCCAGTCCACCTACAATACGATCCACCGCAGCCAAGAAATCTTCCTTTGTCACAGCTTGTTTTCCGTGGCGCGCTGCGATGAGGGCAGCCTCGTTGCAGACATTAGCAATATCAGCTCCGCTGAAGCCGGGAGTCTGACGCGCCAACAGGTCTACATCCAAGGAAGAATCTACCTTTATGGGTTTCAGATGCACCTTGAAGACAGCTTTGCGCTCGCTCAAGTCTGGAAGATCCACATGAATCTGACGGTCAAAGCGTCCTGCTCGCAACAAAGCTTTATCAAGAATGTCTGCACGGTTTGTGGCAGCCATAATAATGACGCCAGAATTGGTGCCAAAGCCATCCATCTCCGTCAACAGCTGATTCAGTGTGGATTCTCGTTCATCATTACCACCCATCATCGTGCTCTTGGAACGGGCACGACCCACTGCATCAATTTCATCGATGAAAATGATACATGGTGCCTTCTCCTTGGCCTGACGGAAGAGATCGCGCACTCGGCTTGCACCAACACCCACGAACATCTCTACAAAGTCAGAACCCGACATGGAAAAGAATGGTACGTCTGCCTCACCGGCAACAGCCTTGGCCAACAGTGTTTTACCTGTTCCGGGAGGGCCAACGAGCAGGGCGCCCTTGGGAATCTTACCGCCGAGGTCAGTAAACTTACTCGGATTCTTCAGGAATTCCACAATCTCTTGCACCTCCTGCTTTGCCGAGGCCTGTCCGGCCACATCCTTGAAGGTAATCTTCGACTCGTTCTCAGTACCTTTTTCTACTAATTGCGCGCGCGAACGACCCACATTGAAGATGCTACCCATCCCCATGCCACCGCCGCCACTGCCCATCCTACGCATGATGAAGATCCACACGCCGATAATCAGCAAAAGCGGGAACAGATTCCAGAAGAGCTGCATCAGCGTGTCGTCAGACTTCTTGTAGCTAAGCTCGCCCTTGAAGTTCCCCAGTTCTTGTTGCTGCGACACGAATTCATCCAGTTTGTCGGCTGAGGGGAACTCAGCCTGCACAAAGGGCTGCTTGCCTGTCTGCTCCACACCCTGTTGGAACACGTCGCGGATGTGTTCAGGCTTCACATAGAGTCGCACCGTGCCCTCATCCTTGCTGGCAACAATACGATTGGCGTAGCCCTGCTCCACGTACTGTTTGAAGACAGTATATGTCACACTTTTCGATGAGCCCGACTGCTGCGAGTCGCCACCCGCGAAGAAGAGATAGCCCAAGGCAATAGCTATGGCGATATACAACCATGAGAGGTTGAAACGCGGCATTTTGTTGTTCTTACGGCTGTTATTATGACCGCCGTTGTTTGGAGTCGTATTTTGCTCTTCCATATTCTTTATCAGTTAATCCAAATTGGGAATTTCGGTGATGATGGCATCAGCCCACAGGCGCTCCAAGTCATAGAACTCTCGCATCTCACGGAGGAAAAGATGGACAATGACCGTACCATAATCCATCGCCACCCACTGTGCATTGCGCAATCCGGCGATAGCCGCCGGATGAACTCCAGCCCCCTTGCGGGCAAACTCTTCCACACTGTCTGTCAATGCCTGCAGGTGCGTGGGCGAATTGCCGGTACAGATGACGAACGCCTGACAGATAGCTTCAGGAATATTGGAGAAATCAGCCACGACAATATCACGACCTTTCTTTTCTTCGATGCCGGCCTGTATGTGGCCGATTAGTTGTTCTGTTTGTAAAATCATGCAATTTATGCGTTTTCAGTCGGCAAAGATACTACCTTTTCCTCGAACTAACGGAAAAAAAACGTGAATTTTCAATTTTTTTAGGGAAAAGTTTGTCGGTTTCGCAAAAAGTACCTACTTTTGCACCCGCAAAACGCAACAAAGAGCGTCAAGCGACATTGATTGGGCTATGGTGTAATGGTAACACTGCAGATTCTGGTCCTGCCTTTCCTGGTTCGAGTCCGGGTAGCCCAACAATGACATGTTGATATGTTGACACATTTATGAGTTAACACGTTGACACCAGTTGAGGCAGGCTTGTGGAATGGCGGCCTCTGTAATTTAACGATTGGGCTATGGTGTAATGGTAACACTGCAGATTCTGGTCCTGCCTTTCCTGGTTCGAGTCCGGGTAGCCCAACCTCCAAAGAATAATTAGCAGATTAACAAATTAACAGGCTGCAAGGAGCGCCGTTGATTGTTAATCTGTTATTTTTTATCTTTGAATCATAATTGTTCACAGTTTAATTGTCCATAGATTATTATCTTCATGCTGGATGCTTCTCCCTTTTTCCAAATGATAGAGCTCGACGAGGTGAATTCCACCAATTCCTACCTCGCCGGCTACCGCCCCCCTCGGCCCACCGACATTACCCTTGTTACCGCTGAATATCAGACAGCCGGACGCGGTCAGACCGGTAATAGCTGGGAGTCGGAACGCAGCCAGAACCTGCTCTTCAGCCTGCTGCTCCACCCCCATTCCTTACCTGCAGCACAAATGTTCGTCCTCAGCGAGGCAATTGCTCTCGCTATTCGTGGAGCCATCATCTCATTTCTGAACGACAAGTCCGTCCGCAATCGTCCTTCCGCACTTGACATCACGGTGAAGTGGCCAAACGATATTTATGTAAATGATTGCAAGATAGGCGGAATCCTCATCGAGAACACCCTTCGCGGACAATACATAGATCGCTGCATCATCGGCTGCGGAGTGAACATCAACCAAGCCACCTTCCACAGCGACGCTCCCAACCCCGTTTCGCTCCGCCAACTTTTAGGCCACGACGTCGAGCGCCGCTTCGTCCTCGAAGCCATAATAGACAACTTCAACCACCACTATTCCTCACTTCAGTCCTCCGAAACAACGGCAGCGGCCACAGAGATTCATTCCGCCTACCTCGCCGCGCTCTACCGCCGTCAGGGTCTGCATCCCTATCGTCTTCCCTCGTCCCCCACTCCTTTCCTTGCTGAAATCGCCGACGTCCAACCCTCTGGCCACCTCATTCTCCGTGACCCCTCCGGCGCCCTACACCGCTTCGCCTTCAAGGAAGTCTCCTTTGATTATTCTGAAGATTGACTTTCTTCAATCCTCCAAATATCATAAGAAAAGGACATATTCAGACGATATAGAAGTAGTTTTTTCATTTTTTGTGCACGTATGCGGTATAAAAAGCGTATCTTTGCAGCCGAAAAAAATGAGAAAGCAAGAATGAGCAGCGACCAGGAAACAACAAATGCCTTTGTGCGTTCTGTGGCCGAAAGGACCTATGAGTACGGCTTCACCACAACGGTGGAGACGGAAGTCATCGATCGTGGACTGACGGAGGATACAGTACGTCTCATCAGCGAGAAGAAGGGGGAGCCCGAGTGGCTGCTGGACTTCCGCCTGAAGGCGTTCCGCTATTGGCTGACACTGGAGCAACCTACTTGGGGACACCTTAAGATGCCCGAAATTGACTATCAAGCCATTTCCTATTATGCTGATCCCACAGCCAAGAAGAAGCAAGGGCCCAAAAGTCTGGACGAGATAGACCCTGAGTTGATGAAGACTTTCGATAAGTTAGGTATTCCTCTTGAAGAACGTTTGGCACTGAGCGGCACTGCGGTCGATGCTGTCATGGACTCTGTTTCTGTCAAGACGACTTTCCGCGAGAAACTGGCTGAGCAGGGCATCATCTTCTGTTCTATCAGCGAAGCGGTGCGCGAGCATCCTGACTTAGTACGCAAGTACCTCGGCTCTGTCGTTCCCTACCGCGATAATTTCTTTGCCGCATTGAATAGTGCCGTATTCTCCGACGGCTCGTTCGTGTATATCCCCAAGGGCGTTCGGTGTCCGATGGAGCTCTCCACGTATTTCCGCATCAATGCTCAGGGAACAGGGCAGTTCGAGCGCACCCTCATCGTCTGTGATGAAGACGCGTATGTCAGCTACCTCGAAGGTTGCACGGCTCCCATGCGAGATGAGAACCAACTACATGCTGCAATCGTAGAAATTGTAGTGGAGAATCGTGCTGAGGTAAAATACTCGACAGTGCAGAACTGGTATCCTGGCGACAAGGACGGCAAGGGGGGTGTGCTGAATCTGGTGACCAAGCGGGGTTTGCTTCGAGGAGTGAATAGCAAACTATCGTGGACACAAGTGGAAACGGGTTCGGCAATCACATGGAAATATCCTTCCTGCGTACTGGCTGGCGAAGGCTCACAAGCCGAGTTCTACTCCGTGGCTGTCACTAATAACTTCCAACAGGCAGACACGGGTACGAAGATGATTCACCTCGCACCACGCACCTCATCCACCATCATATCCAAAGGTATCAGCGCCGGCCGCTCGCAGAACAGCTACCGCGGACTGGTGCGTGTGGCACCGAAGGCAGAAGGAGCTCGTAACTACAGTTCCTGCGACAGCCTGTTGCTCAGCAGCACTTGCGGCGCCCACACCTTTCCTTATATGGATATCCAGAATCCCACTGCTGTCGTGGAGCACGAAGCTACGACCAGCAAAATCAGCGAAGATCAGCTCTTCTACTGTCAGCAACGCGGTATTCCACAAGAAGAGGCCGTGGGACTCATTGTCAACGGCTACGCGAAGGATGTGCTGAATAAACTGCCCATGGAATTCGCTGTCGAAGCCCAAAAACTACTCAGCGTGTCGCTGGAGGGAACGGTGGGATAGGAATGTTGAAAAGTTGAAACGTTGAAACGTTGAAACGTTGAAATATTGAAATATTGAGAATTGAAATATTGAGAAAACTGAACATCTGATGTTAGAGATAAAGAACCTACACGCCACCGTCAGTGGTAAGGAAATATTGAAGGGAATAGACCTCACGATCCGTCCGGGTGAAATCCATGCCCTGATGGGACAGAACGGTGCAGGCAAGAGCACGCTCTCCAATGTCCTCGTGGGGCATCCTGCTTATACGGTGACAGAAGGCAGCGTGACCTTCAACGGCAAAGACCTGCTGGCTCTCTCGCCCGATGAACGTTCGCACGAAGGACTGTTCCTCTCGTTCCAGCAACCGGTGGAGATTCCAGGAGTTTCGATGGCGAATTTCATGCGAGCTGCCTTGAATGCCAAAAGGAAGTATTTGGGACAGGAGCCTCTGGACGCCAGCTCGTTCCTGAAACTGATGCGCGAAAAGCGGAAGGTCGTAGAGCTGGATAGCAAACTGGCGAACCGCTCGGTCAATGAAGGCTTCAGCGGCGGCGAAAAGAAACGCAACGAAATCTACCAGATGGCTATACTCGAACCTACCATGTGCATCCTCGACGAGACGGATTCCGGATTGGACGTGGACGCCCTGCGCATTGTGGCCGAAGGATTCAATAAGCTGAGAACTCCTGAGACGTCAGCTATTGTCATCACTCACTACCAACGTCTGCTGGACTACATCAAGCCAAACTTCGTGCATGTTCTCCTTGGCGGACGCATCGTCAAGAGTGGAGGACCGGAACTGGCTCTCGAGATTGAGAAGAGAGGATTTGACTGGATTAAGGAAGAGATTGAAAGTTGAAACATTGAAACATTGAAAGGTTGAAAGATATTTCACAATACATAGAACTATTCCGCACGGAGCGCACATTGCTCGACAGCCACTCCCAAGCACTTTTGAACGCCCACCGCGATGAGGCGGCAGAAGCATTCATGCGCCTGGGTTTCCCCTCCAGAAAGGTAGAGCGTTATCGCTACACGGACGTTGCCGAAGCATTTGCTCCGAACTATGGGCTGAAACTCGACACGCCACCTGCTGCAATTAGTCTGCCCGAAGTGGCAGCCACACGCTACGGCACCTTGGCCAACGTGTCGAACGATGCTATAACGGCACTGAACACCATGCTCGTTCAGGATGTCATTGTAATCTACGTTCCTGCCGACCAGCGTCGCGAGCACCCCGTACAGCTGACCAACACCCTACGTTCCTCCGTTCCCCTGATGCAAAACCGCCGTCTTCTTATCATTGCCGAGGCCGGCGCTGAGGTGCAAGTGCTGCAAACCGATAAAGCTGAAGGCGGACAGGATTTCCTCACCACTCAGGTGACAGAGATCTTTGTCGGCGAAGGGGCTCATGTGGAGTTCTACGACATGGAAGACAGCCACTCGCGCTGCCACCGCTTCCATCAGGTCTATGCACAAGTAGAGGCTGGCGGACATCTGACGCATACCACCTTTACCCTCGCCAGTGGGCTTAGCCGCAACCAAACCGACGTACGCCTTGTGGGAGAGGGAGCTGACGCTCTGTTACTTGGTTGCGCTATCACCGACGGACAGCAACATGTAGACAACAATACACTCATCGAACACATTGCTCCAGGTTGCACCAGCCGAGAACTCTATAAATATGTTGTGGACCAGCAGTCCTCTGGTGCCTTTGCCGGCCGCGTTCTCGTCCGTCAGGAAGCGGAAAAGACGGATTCCATAGAGCGAAACGCCAACCTTGTCTGCACAGAACAGGCCCGTATGTGGACACAACCCATGCTGGAAATCTATGCCGATGATGTGAAGTGCAGCCACGGCAGCACCGTAGGACAACTCAATAACGATGCGCTCTTCTACATGCGGCAACGCGGCATCAGCGAAGCCGAGGCACGTATGCTACTGAAACAGGCTTTTGCCAGCGAAGTGCTGGCCGCCATCCCTCTCGAAGCCCTACGACAGCGGCTGCATGTCCTCGTCGAAAAGCGCTTCCGCAACTGCGAAGACTGCAAACTCTGCCAGAAGAATAATCGGTAAGAATTGACAATTAACAATTGACAATTAACAGATAAGTGTTATCATTCCAAACCATAAACGTCCAGATGCCTCCCATCGACCAGACTGTCATCACAGCCTGGGTTGGTGCTGTAGCTGCCACCTATGGTCGTCGCACAGGCGACATCAACTACATCTTCGTTGATGACGAGGAAATCCTGCGCGTCAACCGTCAGTTTCTGCAGCACGACTACTACACAGACATCATCACCTTTGACAACAGCAGCAGTTCCAAATTCATCAGCGGCGACCTCTTCATCAGCCTCGACACTGTCCGCACAAACGCCGAAGGTCTTGGTCTTCCTTATGAACAGGAGTTGCACCGCGTCGTCATCCATGGCATTCTGCATCTATGCGGCCTCAATGATAAAGGACCTGGCGAACGCGAGCTGATGGAAGCAGCCGAGAACCGCGCTCTCGCCCTCCTCCCATAATATTCGAAATATACCCCCTAAAACTATAAGCAATTATGAAGAAACTACTCTCACTCGCTGCGCTGGCACTGATGCTTTGCGTAGTTGCCTGCCAAAATGGAGGCTACAAGATCACAGGTACGATCAATGGTGCACAAGACGGTGACTCCGTATTCCTCGGCACCGCTACAGACACACTGCAAACCGCAGTCATCAAGAACGGCAGCTTCACCTTCACCGGCACACAGGACACCGCCATGCTCTGCTATGTGATGTGGAAGTCCGCAGATACGTATATGTATGCCGAAATAGCTCTCGAGAACGGCAACATTAACATTCAAATCGACACCACCGCCAATGTTCCTACTGTCATCAGCGGTACTCCCGCCAACGAAGCCATCACCGCCCTGAACCAGAAGATGCAGTCTTTCAATGAAGAAGTCGAAGCTATCTATGGGGGCATGAGTGGCGAAGAAGACGAAGAAGCTCAGGCAGAGGACCAGCAGAAGTTGAACGATTTACAAGAACGCATTATAGGGAATATAAAGACTTTCATCACAGAGAACCTCTCGAATGTAGCTGGTCAGACCTACCTGGTTCAGTATGCCTCTGTCTTCCCCGATGAGTTCGTCATGGAGCAGATTGCTGCACTGCCCGAAGGATTTGTATCTCCGAAAATCGAAGAATTGAAGAAGAGCTATGAGGAGAAAGCCGCAACAGCCGTCGGCAAGCCCTTTACAGATATCAAGGCCACTACTCCCGAAGGCACAGAACTCAGCGTCAGCGAGGTTGCAGCAGGCGCCAAGGTGCTGCTCATCGACTTCTGGGCCAGTTGGTGCGGTCCCTGCCGTGCCGAGATGCCTAATGTCAAGGCTGCTTACGAGAAGTTCCACCCCCAGGGCTTCGAGATCATCGGTGTCAGCCTCGACAGTGATGCAGATGCATGGAAGCAGGCTATTGCAGACCTCGGTATCACCTGGCCGCAAATCAGCGACCTCAAGGGGTGGGACTCCGAAGGTGCCGCTGCATACACGGTCCGCGCTATTCCCGCTACCGTACTTATCAAGGATGGTGTGATCGCGGCACGTGACCTCCGCGGCGACGCTCTGTCTGCAAAGATCGAAGAGTTGCTGAAGTAATAAGTTGACGAGTAATAACATTGAATGCAGCTACGCATGACTACATCCGTGAGCACGCCAACGACGACGTGCGGCAGCTCGCTCTGCGTCATGTTGCAGACGATGTAGATCTGCGAGCCGCACTCACTCAGATAGAAGGCCGTCAGTTGGCCGCCCGCAAGTTACCTACTTGGGCGGCTACTGACGGTCTCCTCTTTCCTCCTCGACTACCACTGGAGCAATGTTCCAGCGAAGCCACTGCTGGCTATAAGCGCCATGTCGTTGAGAATCTATCAAATGCCGATTCACCCCTTTCTGTTTTCATAGACCTTACTGCTGGCTTGGGCGTGGACTTCGCCGCTATCGCCCCTCTCTTCCCACAGTCGGTTTATGTCGAACAGCAGGAAGCGTTGTGCGATCTTGCCCGCCACAACCTGCCGCTCCTCGGCTTACGTCAGGCCGTGGTGAGCTGCACGACCTGTGAAGAAGTCCTACACGACCTAACGTCTCGGTCTTTATCACTGGCGATAAATGCGAGTTCCACTGGTGGAACTCGTCCTGACGACCTGTTGCTAATGATAGACCCTGCACGTCGCGATTCCGCTGGCAATAAAGTCGCTCGCATTGAGGACTGCACACCAGACGTCTGTTCCCTGCAGAAACTGTTGCGGGCCGCTGCTGCCTTCACCCTCATCAAGCTTTCTCCCATGCTCGACCTCGCAGCCGCGTTGCGCAGCCTCAGCGGCATCATCGAGGCTCACGTCGTCAGCGTTGACGGAGAATGCAAGGAACTCCTACTGCTGATGATGGGCGACACCACCGAGGTTGCCATTCCGACCTCCGACGACTGCCCCATTCATTGTGTGGATTTGAAGGGCACCCCGTCAGCTATGTCATCCTCCGACGTCCTCTTCACCCGTACTTCAGAGGCCGCCTCACCATTCATTTTGGCTGATTCCATCGGCACTTATCTCTATGAGCCCAATGCCAGTATCCTGAAGGCTGGTGCCTACAAGACTGTCTGCCAGCGCTATCCTGTACAGAAACTGGCCACCGACACCCACCTCTATACTACCGACCATCTCATCACCGACTTCCCTGGTCGTCGCTGGAAGGTCATTGACAGTGCCACCTTCTCCAAGAAAGAACTCCGCCGCCTGCTTGCAGACGTTCCAGCTGCCGATCTCACTGTCCGCGGCTTCCCCGTCTCTGTGACCACACTCCGCAAGCAACTGCACCTGCGTGAAGGCGGGAATGCCCATCTCATCGCTACCACCCTCGGCTCCCAGCGTCTCCTGCTGCGAGTGGAACGAGTCTGAAGCCAAAGATACATTACACATTATTTATTATACATTAGATCCCATGCTCTCCCTGCCCACAGCCTACCTCGCTCCCGTCTCATATTACGTCGCCCTCGCCGCAGCAGACAGCATCGTGGTTGACCAACATGAGCACTACGTGAAGCAGACGTGGCGCAACCGCTGCCGCATCGCTATGCCCTCCGGACCTCAAGATCTGGTTATTCCTGTCGTGGCATCCACGAACCACACTCCCATTCGCGATATCCGCCTGAGCGACCACGGCAACTGGAGGCATCATCATTGGAGTGCCCTGCGCACGGCTTATGGAAAGAGTCCGTTCTTCGAATACTACGCCGACGACTTTGCCCCGTTCTACCTCGAACGTCGCTTCGAATTCCTCTTCGACTTCAACTGGGCCCTGTGCAAACTGGTCTGTGCTCTGATAGATATAGAGACACCTGTCACCCGCTCCGACAGCTATCTCGCTGCAGACTTCCCCTCTCGTCCAGAAACTATGTCCCCCTATTATCAGGTCTTTGCTCCCCGCCTCGGCTTCCTCCCCGACCTGAGCGTGGCCGACCTGTTGTTCAATATGGGCCCCGAAGCCATCTTCGTGCTACAAAAAGAAAACTGACAGCTTTTGGCTGTCAGTTTCTTTGTAAGTTGTCGGGATGACTAGATTCGAACTAGCGACCCCACGCCCCCCAGACGCGTACTCTAACCGGACTGAGCTACATCCCGAAACTTGGTCGCAAATGGTCAAAGATAGGCTTCTTTTCCGTTTTGCGGGTGCAAAGGTAGAGTTTTTTTTTGATACGTGCAAACTTTTCCGTACTTTTGTGCCGAAATTCATAAGGAAAAACATCATTTGGTATGAAATACCGCATCACTAAGCCCAGAAACCTCACTGCTGAGGTCACTCTTCCTGCCAGTAAGAGCATCAGTAATCGGGCACTCATCCTAAGTGCTCTGAGCGGTGGAGGCACCCGTCTGCTGACGAACGTCTCGAACTGCGACGACACGACAGCGATGCTCCGTGCCCTCACGTTTCCCGCCACCATTGATATCGGTGCTGCCGGCACGTCGATGCGTTTCCTGACAGCATTCCTGAGTATCGGAGAAGGAACCCATCTCATCACCGGCAGCGAACGCATGCGTCACCGTCCCATTGGTGTGTTGGTCGATGCCCTCCGGCAGTTAGGTGCCGACATCGAATATACTGGCGAAACGGGCTTCCCACCGCTGCGCATTACCGGAACGACGCTGGCTGGAGGCGAAGTGAGCCTGCCCGGGAACGTCAGCTCGCAATACATCTCGGCACTGCTGATGATTGCTCCTCGGTTGCAAGAGGGGCTGACCCTTCATCTGACGGGCGACATTATCAGCCGCCCCTACATCCAGATGACCATAGAGATGATGCGTGCTTTCGGTGCTCAGGTGGACTGGACCGACGACAACGGCAGCATCCGCGTGGAGCCGAAGCCCTACTCGACAACACCTTATTTAATAGAAGCTGACTGGAGCGCGGCTTCATACTGGTATGAAATCGTGCTGCTTAGCGAGAGTCAGCAGGAAACAGCCACATTGGTGGGGCTCTTTGACCACAGCCTGCAGGGCGACCAGGCAGTAGCTACCCTCTTCGATCAGCTGTCCGTGCGCAGCATCTTCCTTTCAGCCGGCAGTCAGCAGCCAAAGACTACGCTCATCCGTCGCGGAGAGTTACCTGCCCGCTTGGAATGTGACCTGTCTCCGACTCCCGACCTCGCACAAACGCTGGTGGTGACCTGTGCTCTGAAAGGAATCCCCTTCCGCTTCACGGGCCTCGCCAGCCTTCGCATCAAGGAAACCGACCGCATCGCGGCCCTACAGAAGGAACTGCGGAAATTGGGAGTACAGGTAGAGGTGGAAGGCGACAGCGTTATGAGCTGGCAGGGACCGGAACAGCAGGCAAAGGGCGAGGTGCCCTACCTGCATCCAACACCCGATACAGCGATCGACACCTACGACGATCATCGGATGGCGATGGCATTTGCCCCTGCCGCCCTGGTCCTGGACAGCATTGATATCAACAACCCCGAAGTCGTCTCGAAGTCCTATCCCCGATTTTGGCAGGATATGCAGGACGCTGGATTTGACATACAACCCCATGACCAATAGACCCATAGGCTGTTGCGGCCAACACGCCGTATGCGAAAAGGAACTGCTGCAGGCTGCTGAGACTCCTGTTGATTACTTCGACGACGAGGAACTCGACCGCTTCAGCGGACGACCCGCCGATGCTTACACCGACGAGGAAACAGAGGAATTTCGCGAAGTTCTCTACACCACTTTGCCGCAGGAAGTGGCGGACTGGGTGAAGAGTCTGGAGTCGCGCAACATTGAGTTGCCGACGGCCGTCAGGGACGAGGCATTGCTCATCATCGGGGAACTCCGCGCACCCTAAGAACAGCAAAAGGGCTGGATGCTGCGAGAGAAAAGCGTCCTCCCAAACAATAATCAGCCCCCCCTGAACGTTATTAACAAGAGAAATGCTACGCGCGCGTTCCATATTTATATTGGTGGCCATCCTATTCCTGACAGGGTGGCTGACTTCTTGTTCTACGAAAAAGAACACCCCTATCACGCGCCGCTACCATAATATTACCGCTCGCTACAACACCCTCTACAATGGCCGCTTGGCATTCAACGAAGGCATCGAGGCCCAGGAAAAAGGACATGTAGACAACTACAACGAGATCCTGCCCGTCTTCATAGTGAGCGACAAGAAGACCGCAGCTATCGGCAAGGGAAACTTCGAGACCGCAATAGAAAAGTGCGAGAAAGCCATCAAGAAACACAGCATCAAGCAAAAGCCCAAGAAGCCCAGTGGACGCATGAGTGACAAAGAGAAGGCGTACTTCAATCAACATGAGTTCAACCCCGCCCTCAAGAAAGCCTGGCTGATGTTCGCTGATGCTCAGTTCCAGAAAGGAGAATTCATCGAGGCCGCTTCGAGTTACAACTACATTATGCGACTCTATGCCACTCAGCCGGATGTGGCCAGCGTGGCTCGCGCCAAACTGGCTCGCTGCTACGTGCTTCTCCAGTGGCCCTACGATGCAGAAGATGTGTTCAATAAGATGAGGCGCGACAGCATCAGCGAACGCGGAAAGCTGGAACTCGAGGCCTCGAAAGCCGCATATTACGTGGCCACAGGACAGTTCAGGGAAGCTATTGAACCCCTGAAGACTACGGCAAAGCAAGCTGCACATAAACTGCAACGTGCACGCCTTTATTACCTGCTCGGACAACTCTATCGCGAGGTGGGCGAGAAGGAAGAGGCCTATAATGCGCTGAAGAAGTGCATCCGGATGAATCCGCCCTACGAACTGGCATTCAATGCCCGTATTCTGCAGACCGAGGTGATGGCCGACGGAGAGGGCAAAGCGATGATCCGCAAACTGCGCCGAATGGCAAAAAACCCCAACAACGCCAACTATCTCGACCGCATCTACTACGCTATCGGTAATATCTACATGGCCAGCCACGATACCCTACACACCATCTATGCCTGGAAACAAGGTATCGAGGAGAGTACACAGAACGGCTTTGCCAAGGCGGTGGTGCTGCAGCACCTCGGAGAACTCTACTGGGAACAGGAGAACTACATCGACGCCACAGACTGCTACAATCAGCTGGCCGGTCTCATGGACAAGGAACATGAAGACTATCAGGAAGTACAGCGCCGAAGCAAGATTCTTACAGAAATACAGCCGCACCTCTCCACGGTGAAACTGCAGGACAGCCTGCAGGCTTTAGCCAAACTGCCTGAGAAAGACTATCTTGCCGCCATCGACCGAGTCATCGATGAACTGAAGAAGAAAGAGAAAGAGATGGAGAAGAAGGCGGCCGCTATGGGAGGAAATGCCGCTTCGGCTGCAACCAATCCCGCAATGGCACAAGCCGGACGCACTCCCCCGACAACCGCCGGAGCACGTCGTGGACAGCAGTCTGCCAACTTCTATTTCTACAACGCCCAGACCGTGCAGCAGGGTAAGCAGGAATTCCAGAAGAAATGGGGAAAGCGAGCAAACGAGGATAACTGGCGACTGAACAATAAGGAAGGACTCAGCAACGTTTCCGAATCTTCTGGAGAATCCGGCGATTCCGGAGATGGAGGAGACTTCGGCGACTCAGACTTCTCAGAGGAAGGCGGGCTCAGCGAGGAGGAACAGAAGCTGAAAGACTCGCTCGAGAACGACCCGCACCAGCGCGAATTCTACCTCAAGCAGATTCCATTCACGCCGGAACAAGTGGAAGAATCCAACGCCATGATCCTCGACGGACTCTACCACGGTGGCGTCCTCGAGATGGAGAAGATAGAGAACTTCCCGCTGGCCGAGAAGACCCTGAACCGCATTGTCGATTACTTCCCCGACTTCGAGAATATGGACGATGTGTACTACCACCTCTTCCTGCTGGCTATGCGGCGCGACGATCCATCGGATACGGAACGTTACCTCAGCCTGCTGCGCGACTACTTCCCCGACAGCAAACTGACAAAGACCGTTACCAATCCGCGGTTCCTCGAACTCTCGCTCTACGGCAAGCATCTTGAGGACACCCTCTATGCGATGGCCTACGATGCCTACAAGGCGGGCGACTACTGGGTCGTTGACCAACGCTTCCGCCAGAGCAGCGAGGACTTCGAGGAAGGGCCACATCGCGGCAAGTTCCTCTTCATCCACGCTATGAGCCAGCTCTACTCCGGACAACGCGACAGCTTCCTCGTAGAGATGAAACTGGTGGCAGAGAAATATTCCAAGGACGAGATTGCCCAAATGGCCAGCGCTATCGTCAAGGGAGTGCAGGAGGGAAGGCTGCTGGCCAGCGACAGATGGGACGCCAGCAATATCTGGGCCGGCAAGTCCTTCCTTGCCGACGGCGACAGCGCCTCGATGGCCGCCGATACCCTCGTTGCCACCACCGACATGCCGTATGTCTTCGTACTCGCCTACCCGACAGGCGACCTGGATGAAGATATGCTCCTCTATGAGATGGCACGCTATAATTTCACCTCCTTCATGGCACGTAACTTCGAGATGGAGTTCGTGAAGGCGGGAACCATCTCGCAACTGCGCATCTCCGGCTTCCAAAGCTACGACGAGGTGCACGCCTACGCTCAACAACTATACTCCGACCAACATATGCGCGAACGACTGGATGGCATACGTGCTATCCTCATCAGCGAGCATAACCTGAAGCTGCTCGGCACGCGCTACAGCTACGACGAATATGCCGAATTCTTTGATGCCGAACTCTCACCCCTCGAGATTCCAGAGGAACTCATACTCGACGAACCCACCGACAATTATCCCACAGATATCGACGATGTGCCCGAAAGCGAAGAAGTAGAAGATGCCGAATTATCTGAGGACACCGAGGAAGAAGGGGCTGAAGAAGAAGCAGAAGAAGATGACGACGACTGGCTACCCTAACCCTCCCCGCCCATTCAACCCATTAACCCCATCCCCCACTTCAACATGAACATCGCAAAGCTACTTTGGATTGACGACGAAATAGAACTCCTCAAAGCCCACATCCTCTTCCTCGAGAAGAAAGGCTATGAGGTAGATACCGTTAGCAACGGCTACGATGCCCTTGACCGCGTGGCCGAGCACACCTATGACCTGATTCTCCTCGATGAGAATATGCCTGGCCTCAGCGGACTCGAGACACTCACCCGCATCAAGGACATTACGCCCACTACACCTGTCGTGATGGTCACCAAGAGCGAGGAAGAGAACATCATGGACCAGGCTATAGGAAGTCAGATTGCCGACTACCTCATCAAGCCTGTGAACCCGACCCAGATTCTGCTGACCCTGAAGAAGAATATCCATCGGCGGGAGATAGTAACCGAACAGACACAGACCGCTTATCAGCAGAACTTCGGCCAGCTGTCGATGCTCATCAGCGATGCCACCCGCATCGACGATTGGATAGAGGTCTACCGACGCCTCGTCGCATGGGAACTGCAGCTCAGCGAGACAGACAGCGCCATGAAAGAGATGCTGGCAATGCAGAAGCACGAGGCAAATCAAAGTTTCGCCCGTTTCATCGCCAAGAACTACCTCCGATGGATTGCAGAACCCGAGGTTGCGGGACGTCCCGAGGTGATGAGTCCCGATATCTTCAAGCGGCGCGTGTTCCCCCTGTTGGATCAGGACGAGAAAGTCTTCCTCCTCGTCATCGACAACTTCCGCTACGACCAGTGGCGAGTCATTATGAACGAGATTGCAGACCAGTTCCAAATCGACGAGAGCCTCTACTGCAGCATCCTACCCACCGCCACCCAATATGCCCGCAACGCCATCTTCTCTGGCCTCATGCCCAACATCATTGCCGAGATGTTCCCAGACCTCTGGGTGGACGAAGACAGCGAAGAAGGCAAGAACCTCAACGAGGCACCGCTCATCCAAACACAGTTCCGCCGCTATCGCCGGCAGCACACCTTCACCTATAATAAAGTCAACGACTCCTCAGCCGCAGAGAAACTCGTACAGCAACTGCCGCAACTCGACAAGTACAACCTCAACGTCTGTGTGCTGAACTTCATCGATATGCTCTCCCACGCCCGCACCGAGAGCCGCATGGTGCGCGAACTGGCCAGCAACGAGGCCGCATACCGCAGCATCACCCTCAGCTGGTTCCGCCACTCCGCCGTTGCAGACCTCTTCCGAGCCCTCGCACAAAGCAACTACCGCATTCTGCTCACCACCGACCACGGCAGCATCCGTTGCCAGACACCCATCCGTGTAAAGGGCGACAAGAACACCAACACCAACCTACGCTATAAGCTCGGCAAGAACCTCGACTACAATCCGCGCGAGGTATTCGATATCACCAATCCCCACAGCGCACAGCTGCCGTCGCCCAACCTCAGCACCCGCTACATCTTCGCCACCGGCGACAGCTTCTTCGCTTACCCCAACAACTACAACTACTATGTCAGCTACTATCGCGATACCTTCCAGCACGGCGGCATCTCCATGGAAGAGATGCTCATCCCCCTCATCGAACTGACACCCAAAAGAAGATAAATCACCCATGACCCTCCTCATTCCCTCCCCATCCGAACTTCCTTCCGCAGCCCGTGATTTCATCGCCTCCATCGGCGACCGTCGCATCTTCGCCTTCTACGGCAAGATGGGAGCCGGCAAGACCACCTTCATCACCGCCGTCTGCCGCGAGCTCGGCGTCACCGAACCCGTCACCTCACCCACCTTCGCCATCGTCAACGAATACCAAACGTCCCCCACCGGGGGACTACAGGGGACTTCTGTCTTTCACTTCGACTTCTACCGCATACGCCGCCTCGAAGAAGCCTACGACATCGGCTTCGACGATTACCTCGACAGCGGCGCCCTCTGTTTCATCGAGTGGCCAGAACTCATCGAGGAACTCCTGCCCGACACCACCGTGAAGGTGACCATCGAAGAGGACCCCGACACCCACCAGCGCAGCATCACGTGGTGAAACCACCCGTCTGATTATGGAGAACCTGCACCAGCGTGCCACCTGGCACGACTACAGCACGCCGGGAGTCTATATGATAACCTTGGTTGCCGAGCAACGTGGCACTCCCTTTGGAGAACTCGCGGAATCGGAGAATGGCAGAATCATCGTGAAGCTCACCTCCCTGGGACAGGAAGTCGAACGTCAGCTGCATGAACTACCGAAACATGCAGAGGGGCTTACGATCCTCCGCTTGATAGTCATGCCAGACCACGTCCATGTTGTCCTGCAGATTACTCAGCCCCTGCAGCATCACCTCGGCACCCTCGTCCGTGGCTTCAAATACGGAACCACCGTGAAATACCTTCGCGACCTCGATGCCCACTTTGGTGGCACCCACCGCATTTCCGGCTCCCGTCCTTCTGCCACCCAGCGCGCCGCTGCCAGCGCCCAAACAAAGGCGGACAAACCGCTTTCCACTCAACCCCCAACTACCTGCAATCCTTCCCCCTCCCCTCAGCCCCTCTCCACTTCCCCCTCCCCTCAGCCAGCCGCGGGTCCCGTGGGAGGCGGTTCGTCCGCCTCCATCCCCTCCTCCCCTTCCTCCCCCTCCATCCACCTCGTTCCTCCCCTCTGGTCCGAAGGCTACCACGATCGCATCCTATATGGTCGCCAGCAACTCTCCCGCATGTTGCATTACGTCAGCGACAATCCCCGCCGAGGATGGATCAAGCATCAGCACCGCGACCTCTTCTACAACAAGCACCTGCTCCAAATCCCGCTCACTATCGACCAAGCCCGCTGGCTGTTGCGAGAGGCACGCTGTATCGGAGCCATGCAGGAACTGAAAGACGTCCTCCGCGTGGAACAACTGCCACCTGGCGACTCCTGCTGGCAGCCACTATCATGGTGGAGACCTGGCGAGCGGGCAGTCCCAGGCGCCCAACTTCGAGCAACATTATGCATGAAAGCAATGGGGAATCAATTCCTGATTGACGAAGCCCAGCTTCTGCCTGTACGCATCTCGCGCAGTATCCTGCCTGCAGCACTCCAAGAGCAGAAGACCACTCTCTTGCAGCGTTGCGAAAACGAGGGGGCCGTCATCATTACACCCGGCATCAGTCCCGGCGAGAAAGCCGTTCTGAGTGCCACCCTCGATGCCGGCTTCAGCGCCATCCGCCTCCTCGCCACCGCCATGAGTGATGTCTGGGCACCGTCGGAGCCCTTCCTCACCCCCATCAGCCAAGGCCGCCTCCTTTTCCTCTCCCCCTGGCCCAATCGCCCACAGTCCGAACATCCACATAAAGGCATTTTCGAGTTGCTGAACCTCCTCTGCCGCCTTTTGGCATCAAGATAATCACCACATCTTTCCATAAGATGAAAAACAGGACGCACCTTTTGGCGCGTCCTGTTGTCGTTTTACCTATATATAATAAGGTGTGGACTTAGTCTTCAAAGATACTTTCGCCGAACACGTTTTCTTCGAAGAGGTTACCTTTTACGTCTGCATCTGTAGGAATGTCGCCTGTGCCTATACCAATGTTCGCGTCACCTCCGATCTTGGTGATGCTGGCGGCAATCATGTT
>JAEEGL011779329.1_pt1 | contig 33900 bp, 22 predicted proteins | sample 9134231 | NCBI WGS metagenome assembly JAEEGL01 (sample SAMN16246548, study PRJNA631951) | gut metagenome | biome: gut microbiome; feature: rumen; material: fiber-attached | host: Bos | place: Iran: Karaj | collected 2018-10 | reverse complement strand
CAGGTTAGCAGGATAAACCTTGTAGCTTTCATAGACAGAAATACGAGCCAAACTAATAGGGTCAACTTCTTCCAGACTCTCTATTTCATCATCCCAGAAAGTTACACGCAGCAGATAGTCACTATAGGCAAGAGCAATGTCGATGGTGTCACCCTTGACACGGACTGCTCCTCGATTTAATGTCAAATCATTTCTGACATACAAGCTATCCATAAGCTTACGTAGAAGGTCGTTCCTGTCTATCCTCTGTCCTACCCTAAGTTCGATTACATTTTCATAAAATGCCGACGGGTTACCCATACCATAGATACATGATACACTACTAACCACAATTACATCCTTCCTGCCGGAGAGAAGAGCACTCGTGGCTGCCAATCTGAGTTTATCAATCTCATCATTTATAGCAAGGTCTTTCTCAATGTAAGTATCTGTACTCGGGATGTATGCTTCAGGCTGGTAATAGTCGTAATAGCTGACGTAGTATTCAACAGCATTGTTAGGAAAGAATTGCTTCATCTCACCATACAACTGCGCTGCCAAGGTCTTATTGTGGCTAAGGATAAGCGTAGGTTTTCCAACGTTAGCAATTACATTGGCAACTGTAAATGTTTTTCCACTACCAGTAACACCTAATAGGGTTTGGGCAGGAACACCTTGAAGTATACCGTCAGAAAGTTGACGGATAGCCTCAGGCTGGTCACCTGTTGGCTTGTATTTTGATATAAGTTGGAACTCTTTCATGTTAATAGAATACAAAATTACACATAAATATTCAAAAATAAACATACATTTCGTAATAAATATGTAATTTTGACGTCAAAAGTATAAAATGATTAATCAAATAATATAAAAGAAATGAACATTAAAGTATTAAGCATCTTGTTTGCTGCATCATTGCTGACTACAATACCAGCAATGGCAAGGGAAAAGAAAGAGAAAGCCAAGACTGAGCAAACAACACAGCCCAAGAAGCCAAGTAAGAAAAGTAAGAAAGGACAGCCTGAGGCATCGCCTAAAGACACCGTTAAAGTTGAGAAGCCATCTATAGACAGGGACGGCCTTTTTCATGTAACAAAGGAAAAGAATGACTGGTTCTTTCATATTCCCGACAGCCTCTTAGGTAGGCAGTTTTTAACTACCACACGATTCACCAGTACGCCTGCAGGAAGCGGCAAATTCGGAGGAGAGCAAGTAAACGAACAAACCGTATATTTCCAGAAAGGTGTTGATGAACAGCTTCTTTTACGCGCAAACCTTATTATTAATGTTGCAGATAGTACAGACAACATTAGTCGTGCCATTACCATCAGCAACGAGAATCCTATCATAGGTTCATTCAAAATAGAGAGCCACAAAGATGGGAAATACAAAATCAAGGTTACGCAGTTCTTCAACCAGGACAACGCAGCAATAGCATTGCCCCAGAACGCCAAGAAACAATATGAACTTCAGGGTTTGATACCCGATATGAGTTACATAGAAGACATTAAATCGTTCCCTATGAATACAGAGGTTCGCACTGTTAAGACATTTGCCACCAATGGCACAGCCCTACCCTCTGCCAGATATACGGGAAAGGTTACCATCGGACTAAACATCAGCTTTGTACTCTTACCCGAGAAGCCAATGATGCGTAGATATTACGACCCACGTGTAGGTTTCTTTACCGACCGCTTTACCAGCTATACTGATGATCAGCAGCGTGTGGAAAGTAAGACTTTTATTACGCGCTGGCGCTTGGAACCTCGTCCAGAAGATGTTGAGAAGATGCGTCGTGGTGAACTGGTAGAACCCATCAAGCCTATAGTTTACTACATAGACCCTGCAACACCTAAGCAATGGCGTAAGTACTTGATTATGGGTGTAAACGACTGGCAGGCTGCCTTCGAGAAAGCCGGATTCAAGAATGCCATCAGAGCTGAAGAATGGCCTGAGAACGACTCGACAATGAGCATGGAAGATGCCCGATTCAGCTGTATCCGATATCTGGCTAGCCCCATCGAAAACGCTTATGGTCCCAATGTTCACGACCCAAGAACAGGCGAAATCATAGAAAGTCACATCTGTTGGTATCATAATGTAATGGCATTGGTACATGACTGGTATATGATTCAGGCAAGTTCCATTGATGAAGCTGCTCAAAAGATGAACTACGATGAAGAATTGATGGGCCAGCTTATCCGATTTGTCAGTTCACATGAAGTAGGTCACACTTTGGGCCTGCGTCACAACTTCGGAAGTTCAAGTACCGTACCTGTAGATAGCCTGCGCAACAAGGCATGGGTGGAGGCACACGGCCACACCCCCAGCATTATGGACTATGCCCGTTTTAACTACGTGGCACAGCCTGAAGATGGAGTATCGCGCATAGGTATCTTCCCCCGCATTGGAGATTATGACAAGTGGGCCATCACATGGGGATACAAGCCCATGCTGGATGCTCAGAACGAATTGCAGGATCATAAGATGTTGGAACCTATGGTTTTAGAGTCACTCAAGAACCGCCGTCTATGGTGGGGAGATGGCGAAGGCATATATATAGACCCACGCCGTCAGACAGAAGACTTAGGTGATGACCCTGTAAAGGCCAGCTACTACGGTATTATGAATCTAAAACGTCTGGCTGATAACCTGCGTCGTTATACACTTGATGACGAGAAAGATATCTACGATGAAAACATTAGAACCATGTACAACCAGATTCGCACCCAACTGATGCGATACTGTGGGCATGTAACCCGTAACATTGGAGGCTATTTGGTAGAGCCTAAGACACAAGGCATGGGTGGAGATGTTTATGAACCCCAACCACTCAGCAAGCAGAAGGCTGCACTGAAGTTTATTGACGAGCAATTCCTGCACGAACCCATTTGGTTGCGTGAAGTATCCTATGCTAAGCGTCTTACCACAGACCCACAATCCCTAACCAACTCTATTGGCGAAAGTGCAGTAACTGGACTGATGAACCGTTTGGACGCGCTGAACAACTTGTATAATCCTCAGCAGTATCTTACAGATTTGAGCAAGCTTGTATTTACGGAGTTAGACAACAACAAAAAAGTTACTCCCTATCGTATTGCCCTGCAAAACAACATGCTCTTCCATCTGAGCCGCGCCTTTGGAAATGGGAACCAGAAGATACATCCTGCAGTTCTTTATACTCTGCAGCAACTACAGAAGAAATCAAAGACAGCTTCTACTTCTGCTCCCGATGCTGAAAGCCGTGCTCACTGGTCAAGCATCTACGACCAGATAGGACGTCTGCTGGTTTGGAAGTAATAAGAAAAGAGGATATTACAATTTTGCCACATCCTCTTTTTAGTGGGTGATGAGATTTTTTCGTCACTAAAAGACCATAAAAAAGCTGGCTCGAGCCAAATAGGACATTGGCTCGGGCCAGTTTTTTTGCATATCATAAAAGTCACTTAAAACATCTGCCTCTTCCTTTTTCTTCTATTTAGTCAGAAAAATAAAAATGAAAACAGTAATGTAGACAGCAGCAGACATAAAAAAAGCCTCTCAACGGTGAGGCAGAAAGGCTTTTTGATTAGATTTTATTACGGAGCTACTTCATCCACTTCTTCCTGTACGGCTTCTTTACGTGTAGTACGCGGAGAGACACCAGTTTCAGTATAATAACCTTTCTGTCCTGGCATGCCATCAACAAAATCACGCATTGACTTCATACCATCAGTCTGTTCATGCCATAACTGTTCATAATCTCTTACATAATCGGCACGAGGAACGACATTCGTGTCAAAGGACATTTCAATGCAAGTAGAATCTTGGAAATTGCCATAACAGTATATGTAATGACTTACATACCCAGTATTCTTAATAGTGTTAAAGGTAAGATCAATAAAACCAATCTTATGAGGAAGCACTACAATGGGAAGCTCATCTCTCGGAACAAGACATCCGCATGTTGTCTGCACCTCCTGAATAAAAAGCGGGTTATCAGATGTATTCTCTAATTCGTAGCTAATAGACATCATTTCACCTTGAATTACAGGATAATAATGTCTTACAGGGTCCACTAGAATAAAACTAGCAGGCTTCAATTGTTTTTCGCACGAATACAAAAAGCACATTGAAGCAATAAACCCCATAAACTTTAGCATTTGCAATATATGATGCTTATTTGTTCTCACTAATAATGTTTTTATTAAATATATTATTAAACTTCAAAAATCACAGAAAAAAGACACCTAAAATCCTTCTATCTCATCTAATGCCATGGTTCGTTCCGACTGGTCTCTATATACAGAGAGTATGAGTGCATCCTTACAAAAAGATGGGATATCAAAATCTGCAACAGCCCTATGAATATTACCAGGAATGGAAACGGGCTCAACACTACCTATTATATATCCACCACATGAGAGCGATACATTGAGGGGGAATTCAATATGATAAATAGAATTCTTTGTCATATTAACTCGTAAGCGTTTCATTCCATGAATATTAGGAATGGAAATGCGTAGTGCAGAAGATGCTGATGAGAGCATATGTCCACTATGGTAACATGAAGGAATACCCAAGAGACCGTCAGTGAGGATAGATATATCATTATAATCCTCGTCTAAGGGTGTCAATGGTGTCAGTCTGACACCTTTCAATAAGTTCTTTCCCCATGTCTCATCAGCCTTACGAAGCATATATCGGTAATCAGCCACGTAGTTATCAATAGTTCCGCCGGCTTCGCTATATGCAACAATGTCAATATCGTTGAGTTTCTCAAATTCATCAAGCATCCATTTACATCCTATAGTATCAGCAGCCATACGATTCAGTTCCAAGTGAGTGAACATTAGAGCCCTGCATAATTTCTCTATACTTTGATGTTCCCTGTCCTTGGTTTTTGGCAAAAGAGAAATAAGCTTATTGTGAAATTTAATGAAATCTTCAGTGGGAAGATAAGTCTTAACTGCTGTTGGGACGCCTTCATATAATGAAAGTGTTTCGCCCTGTTTCTCCACCATATTTTCTTGCTTCACTACGAAGTCGCACAAGACATCACCCGTCACAGGATAATACTTTCTACAGAACTCCCTAAGTTTTGGACGCCAATCAGCATCAGGATTAGAAAGCAATAACGCCATGACATGTATCTTAAGTCCATATAAAGTACTATAATCATGACCACTTCCATTTAAAAAGATTCCTTTGACACCAGCATCAGAATATAAACGGAGTCGATGCTGGAAAATACTTAATATGGGGAAAGGTGTAAAATAATCATCGAAATTGTTGATATAATCCCATACATATACGTGATTGGTATATGAAGACCATTGATTCAGTAAATCCAAAAAGTCAGCTTCTTTGGGTGTATAGTTAGTAGAAAGTGGAAAGTCTATAGCACTAATAAGAACACCGGCATTATCAGGAAGTGGATTCTTAGGAAGACTGCAGGTGGTCCTATAATAGGAACAAAAAAAGAGATGCTTAGGGAATTTATTTGCTAAACGTTCCAACATATAGTAAACGGCACCAGAAGCATCTTCCTTTGTATTACCGGCTTCCACACATCGATTACACAGGCAAACTAAAGAATTATCATTAGGTAGGATAGCAAAACGCATAGGACCACCCTTTCTGTAATTATCATTTATATATTTACAGATGTATTTATAAAGCGCATCGGACGTGAAGCAGAATTGGCTATGGTTCACACCACTACCACTCTTGACATAAACGCTGGGAGAAGGTTTTTCTGGAAGTACTACAGAAAGATTATGTCCCCAAATACCCCAGTCGCGGTCTATACAGTTAAGACTCAATGGAATATATACATCGCTTGTTAACTCTGGCAGATAGACCTCGCGGTAGTCAAATGAAGATGTACCTATGCTCTTATTTTGCTCGGTACAGCCTACAAAAAGCATTGCTGACAGAAGCATTATGCTTTTTATGCTACGGTTTATAATTCCGTTTGAAAATTTAATGCTTATCATGGTTAAAAGGCTAAATGAAGTTGAAGTGCTATTGAATAGATATTTCGATATGAATCGACAAGAACACCTTCTGAATTAATATAAGGATTATAATAAGTGTTCCAATTGCCCGCAAGACCCAAGCAAAAGTGGCGTGATATAAGATACTGTACATCAAAGCCAACCATAGCATTAGTATGTGATACATTACGTAACGCGGTTTGCTCAAAGAATGTCATTTCCGGGAATGAACCTACGCCTGTGACGAGTGAAACGGACGATATGTTATCATTGTTGAAAAAGAGTTTACCCTTCAGTCCGACGTTATAGAAGAAACTGCTTGACATAAGGGCAAAATCCGTATTGGCTGTCAAGCTAAAACGCTCCCAAGACTTCTCAAGAGATGGTGTAATAAGGAACAAATTGTATTCGTCCCTCTCAATCAGTCCCCAGTTTATACCTCCTAAATAGAGGTATGTAGGAGGTGTCCTACGATATCCCAAGCGCAATGATGGAGTCCAACGTTTGGGAGCAGAATATGATAAAGATACGTTAAAGCCAAACTTATTGAAGTAGTGGGTAGAAACAGAAGCATTAACCATTCCGCTCCATTTTGCATTGAAGATATGTTCCCATTGTGCCATGAACTCCAAAGCAGGTCCGCCCGACTCATTCTCTTTGGCAATATGATAGCCATCTATACCTTTATAGCTTATCTGCCCGGTATATGTGTTACGCAAAGTCAATCGGGAATAAGAAATAGATGCAAGAGAATAAAGGTGAGCTACTGATGATAGTGTCTCATCATGTGCATCATAAAAAGCGCTGGTATAAGTGGCATCAACCCTGTTCCTACATCCTCTGAAGCCCAAATAACGCATGTGCTGGAAATAATCTTCTTGTTCCGCATTGCTAGGGTTATAGTAGCGTTTCTGATACTCGAAAGCCTTTTCGTACATTTTCAAGTACTCATAGGCTATTCCTTTATCATATAGAAGGTCTCTATTATCCGCATCAAACACCAATGCTGAATCTATCACCTGCATAGCAATGTCAGGTATGCGATTTTTTAACAGTTGACTAGCCCATTCATGACTGAGACCAGAATATGCAGCCACAATCTGAGGGTCAATGAATTTACCAGAACGCTTCCGGGGAGAAAGCAAATCCAGAGCATCAACATCTCTACCTTGCTGCTGAAGGGATACAGCTTGCTTAACCACGAAGTACGGTGTATTGGGATACAATTCATACCCCTTTGCAGCATAACTGCGGAACTCCTCGTCACGTTTTAAAGTCTGATTCACGTTAATAAGGCAACGTAAAGCCACCTCACTACCTGGAACTACCTCAAGAAGTGTCTCTGCTTCATGAATTGCCTCTTCATAACGTTCTTCGTCGATTAGGAATTTTATACGATTGGCCGCGAAATCCTCATAAGCAGAAGCAAATCTGCGACGATTCTTGGGACTCAACTCAGATGATTTGATAAAAAGTTTATATGCTTCTTCCTGCCGGTTCAGATGCCCCAATACGATTAACTGTCGGGAAACAGCAGCAGGCCATGAATCAACCGTATCAGGCAGCAACTCTAACACACGACTAAGATGCTGATAGGCTTCCTCCCATTGCTCTGTACTAAAATCATATTCAGAGAGTTGCATCATCATTTCGGCATAGGCCTCAGAGAGTTCTTCGTCCTCAGGATTTTGTTCATACAACTCAGAAAGAATCTTATAACAGCGTTTTTCATTTCCCGATTTTTTTTCCAAAGTATAGAGTTTCATCAGCAGACCAGGGGTGCGGCCATCTAACTTCATGGCTTCCTCAATATAAAGGCGAGCATCATCATAATATCCTCTGGTAAGTGAAGTGTTAATCAGATAGTTTAAAGCATCGCGATTATGTGTAGCAAGATAAAGACGGCCGTTTGCCTCATAAGGGTCATGCATGCGGGCATCATCAGCAACCTCCTGAAGAAGATTATTATAAAAATTTGTACCTAAATTTTTACTTTTGACAAAAGCTAAGGCCTGAGTATAGAGACCTAAGTCTGTCATAATACCTACAACCTTATTAATTAATTCAGGGTCATTAGGAAAATTAAGAAGTCCTCTATTCGCTACTCCGATTGCCTTTTCGTATTCACCTAATTTTACGTATGTGTTTACCAATTCCAGATAATATTCGCGCATATTCGGATCTTGGTCAATCCATTTCTCCAGATTATCCGCAGCATCACGGAGGGTGCTCTTCTTCAGCACGTTATTCCAATTCTCGTGGTTACGCCTTCTAACATCAGCTACAACAATAGAATCGTTAGGATATATGTGAGCCAGACGCGTCAAAGCAGCATCAGCTTCAACATCGTTTTTTAGTTTTCTGTACAAGCCGATTTTCCGTCGCCAAAGATCACGATCGTATGGCTGAAATTCAAGCAACTCATTAATGTAACAGATTGCACTGGAATAGTGTTCCAGTTTGTCCTCAACGTCAACCAATATACGTTTGGCCTTAAAATGTAAATCATTAGTCTGAGTAGCTCGTACCAAATTGTAACGAGCCTCTTTCATATCCCCAATGATATAATAATAATGTCCGTTGAGATAACGCAAATCTGGGTCGTCCGGATATTCTTTCAATCCTGCATCAATCTCGCGCTTTGCAGTATTCCATGCATTGGAACTTACATAACCCTCGGCACGATGAATATAATATCGAGGTGTATGCGGTATTTCCTGAGCATATGACAGGGAATACGACATGGAAAGAATTGATAAAAGTATAATACAGAACCTGATTTTCATGATTTTTTCTTTTTAACTCCTCGACGCTGAATGGGTTTCCATACAGATGTCTGATTGCTAATAAACTGCCAATAACCCAAATTTGAGCAATATGTAATAATAGGATGATAAATAAACGGTTCCAACAGAGTTACAAGAAGTAATTTAAGATAGCTTATCTTAGTATTTCTCCAATTGACCGCCTTAGTTGAATAATCGCAGAATAAAACAAAGATAGCCATGAATACAGAAAAAACATAAATCATGCCAAAGAGCAGAATTGCAGAATCCCAGTTAACACCTCCAGTAAATATCAGCCATATCATAAACAGGAAACCCGTCATCTCCAACACTGGAGCAATGAACTCGAAAATAAAAATGTATGGTAATACAAAAGCCCCAATAGGTCCAAAGTGCGGATTAAAGAACATCTTTCTGTGATTAGAGACAATCTCAAATAGGCCACGAGCCCATCTGATACGCTGGCGGCACAAAGTTTTTATCGTACTAGGCCCCTCCGTCCAGCAACACACCTGTGGAACTTGAGCCAAACGGAAGTCCTGGCCGGTATTCTTCATATATGTAACCATTCTAAGCATCATGTCAACATCCTCTGCCATACTGGTAGGGTCATATCCGCCGGACTTTACAGCAACGTCTGTATCGAAAAGTCCGAATCCACCGGAAATATTGGGCAAAGCATTAATCCCAGACCATCCCAATTTACTAATAAGGAAAGAACGTAAATATTCCATTTGCTGAAACATAGGAATTAATGTGTTAGGTACGGCAGCCTCCACAACTCTACCATCTTCCACAATACAACCGTTACTCATCAACATTGTAGCTCCTACACCTATCATAGGTCTGTGGCTGTTTACTACCAACCACATCATACGATTTAAGGCCATCGGTTCAATGATGCAATCCACGTCGGTACAGACAAAATATTTATTGTTGCAAACGTTGATACCGGCATTAGAACCGTCAGCTTTCTTTCCTCCATGTTCTTTGTCCACAACGACCAGTTTGCTGTATTTTGGATCTGTAGACTTCAACACTCGCTTAATGGGTTTAGACTGTACCTTCATGGCAATATCATAAGGAACCTCAACCAATTTGTATTCGTTGATTAGTAACTCCATGGTACGGTCGGTACTGGCATCGTTGACAATAATAATTTCAAAGTTGGGATAATCAATCTGCATCATCGAATTCACGTTGTCCAAAATAGTTACCTCCTCATTGAAAGCAGGTGCTATAATAGACACGGCCGGTGTAAGCGGTGAACCTTGTAAGAAATATTTTATGGTATCGTCATCAGGGAGATTAACGGTGATATGTTTTTGCGAAAGGCGACTCATATATACCAAAAACAGATAACTGAGCATAAGCAGCATCGTATATCCGAATACCAGATAACAGAAGATGTAATAAATTGCTATCCACATAGGCGTATTAATTCTATATTTAACTGTTATACACAGTCTCTACTGAGGAATGGTAGGCCTGCTCCTTGTCAAGACGTATCTTCTCAAGTGTGATGGGATTATCAAAGAATTCAAACAATTTCTGTTCTGTTTCCATCGCATTCTGTTTCAATTCGTTGAACTTTGCACGTCCTTCATCACCATAGTTATAAAGACATCTGATTGCTTCAAAACGGACATGCGGATTAGTAGTATTATAATATCCTTCCAACAAAGCACCCAGACTTCTACCAGTAGCAAAACGAGTTAACGCATGCATAATTGCCACTTTTGTGTCATCAGGTTGAATCAACAAAGCATCTACTAACAAATCCTCTCCGTCTGTATAATTAAGATATCCCCAAGTTCGTGAGATTTCCTCTATCAGTTTTTTCTTTCGCGGCTGAGTCTTGTACAGTTCCGTCAATTGGTCACAATATTGCAACTGATCAAATCTTCTCATCAAACGCACAAACATACACTGTGAGCGCTCGTTCTTCTGTAAATTAGCCCACCTTGCAAGATTAGGTAGTTTACGACCCGCTTTACGCCTACGCTGCAATGAGTATGCCAACTCTATCTCATCCTTGATACAACAATGCTTATCAAAGAAGTCTGTTTCAAAGTAATCAAGGTCACTATCTGAGCTAAGCATGATATTAGAATACATCGCCAAACGTTGAACACGTATGTATTTGGAACTGAGAAGTTTATTGATAACCCAAGGGCTGACAGGTAACTTGAACGTACGAATCATACTCATATATCTTACTTTCTTCTCCATACTTCTCAAGCTTACTTCTTTCTCCAAAAATTCAGGAATTCCAAACAAGAATAGGAAAGTGGTAATATTATCTCTGTTTGCTAACTTAGATCTTTTCGTTATGAAGAGTTGATAAAAATAATTAACAAACGCTTCCTTTTCACGATTATTCTTTAATAGATCCTTACCAACATTTTCTCGGTCTATTTCAAAAACATCTGCTATTTCATATCTTGACATACGTTTTTGAGAACCTTCCGAAAGCATAAAATCAATTCCACTGCCAAATCTTTTCTCAATACGTCGGTCAAGTTTTCTTCTTCTTTTTTTCTGATATGATAAGTAGAATATTGTCGTGATCATAATAATGATCAGAATAATACTAAATACCGAAACAGAAACAGCGACTTTAATTTCAGCAGGATAGTCAGCAAACAAACTTATCCCATACTTAAAATAATATGTGACATATGCCGCAATTAAATTAACATAGTATTTTAATATAGAGACACTATTCACTTTCTAAATATTAATCTGAACAGATAAAAATATATAATTATTTTGAAAACGGCTGCAAAATTATACAAAACATTTTATTCACCCAAAAAAAGTGTTTTTTTTTTTTCAAACTTTATTGATACTAGTTAATAGATCCGAGATGAAAAAGGTACAAATAGTTTATTTTACCAACATTTTCTTAACTTTACCATCTCTACTTTTAACAATCACTAATCCACGGGGAACCATAAGTCTTCGACCTTCCAAATCGTAAAAGGTATCGAAGTCTTGTTTTAAAGGTGTATTTACGATGGTTTGTAATTCAGGATGCAGAGAGATCTCACTCTCAAGAAGCAGATTATATGCTTCATCTATATCCGGGGCCATTGAGTAGTTGTCCAGCAACTGATAAGAATCTGACAACGTACCAAACCTGTATCCGCTTCCAACGGAAGAAATACTGATAGCTTTCGGCTGTGCTGTTTGCACAAGTTTACCACCCTCAACCTTCAGGTAAAGACCGGTACCTACATTATATATATAATATTGGTTGTATGCCTCCGAACGCAAGATAAGCCAATTAGCACAAGAATCCATTGCATTCTCTTCTCCATCCTTGACTATCTGGGTTTCTGTACCATGCATCGAAGCATAGAGCACAGATTTTTTTGAAATATTGTGTAACTGATAACAGCGTGTCGTACTGATATTCTGTAACTTATTTACTACACCATACTTCAATGGTTCTACATTTATTAATCCTTCAAAGGCTGACTTCAAGGCATCCACATCTGTGCAATTACCATCGTCATACACATCAATCAGTTGTTGCAAATCAGCCGACCTGTAACCACCTAATCTATCTGCATTATTTATAATCTCACAGGCACCGTTCTTCATCTTATCCAGATTATAAGGACAGACAAACGTTACCTCGTTAATGGCAAGCACATCGCCTCCGTAACTTGACAAAATGTCCAACTTAAAATAGCGACTTGTTATCTCCATACCAAAGTCAACCTCAGGGCTGTTGGAATCGGCAAAATAGCCAGACTTACGGCTTCTCCATGTTTTTCCGTCTTCCGAGGTATAAAGACGGTACATTCTGGCCCTGTACCCCGATTCCCTGGACTGATATAGCGAGATACCTGTGACTGTGGTTTCCTCTCCTGCATCCATAATAAGATAATGAGGGAAAGCGGCCTTAGTTGGTTTCCATTGAGAATGCCAATACGTAGAGCTGAGCCCGTCTATTGCTTGAGCAGCCCTGCCATTGTCACCCTCTCCCTCCGTTTCCTCGTCAGAGAACTTAACCAATGTCCATTTTGTCATGTCAATTTTCCTGTATGAGTCAAGACGCGAGGCAGCTTGTGCTGCTTCATCCACACGGATGGCTTCATCCACACGTGCAATAAGTGCCTTGATATTTATGGTGTCAACCCAAGGCATTTCTTTTGGCAAAGGTAGCACCTTGGCACTGTCTTGGATATTGCCAAAGCCTCCAGTCTGTAGAAAGAAACAGTTGTCATAAAGCTTAGTCAGTCCATGCCCATAGTCCTTGCGCGAAAAGCGAGTGCCGTCGTTTTGAGTATGGCCGAAATCGACCGAATTTCTTGCATACCATTTACCTGATGCCAACGAACGCATAGCACAATTACGGAAATAAGCACGATGAATCAATTCGCCGCCCACATCGTAAAAGTTCTCCAGAAAGGAGTACAAGCCTGTGAAGTAATGGCTACGACCACTCTCGCGGAGTGTAGCCATGTAGTGCCACTGAGGGTCGTCCTCATTCTTATACCAACAGCTCACCAAGGTATTCTGATAATTGACAACCGAATCATTTCCCTCATGATCCTTTAGCGTTACCTGTATCTGCTCGGGACGAGCATTCCACAAGAACTGTACCCACTTGCCTGGTGTCCACCAGCTGCCGTTAACGAGACGGGCACTGCTACCGGTTCCTTCAGACCCAAATCTGACACCTACAACATCCTGACCTTTATCTATAACACCAGATTTCAGATATTCTGGCATGGCAGGGTCTTTGTCCAAGTCGCCATTATCCCAGATTGAAAAAAGAATAGGACGTTCCCAAGTGCCGTTGCTATTATAAATTGACTGGAAGCCCGAATACCCGCCATCAATTCCAATTACCATTGCGTATGTACTTGGGCGTTCAAATTCGGGTGGCATCATTCCTTCCTGATAAATCCAGTCGTAGGATTCGCCAGAAGGAGCGTCCTTGTCTGTTGTAGCATATGAATGCAGATGAACACTTGGTGCCATAAAGATGGGAGAATCACCTACAGCAAGAGTAGATTTGCGTTGGAATCTGAGTTTCGTAAACTGAGAAATACAGGTATTCCCCCTGGGACTTGTAATCTCAAAACGGTACCATGTATCTGAGGGGAAAGAAACGTCGGGAAGAATCTCAAGCGTCTCTTCGGTAGCGGTCTTACATGCCAGTGAGCACGTATGTTCGGTTATTACCTCGCCAGTGCTGGCCAGAACCACTCTCAGGTTAAATGTCACAGTTCTACCTGCTCTTGGGGTAAAAATAGCGTCTGCCCTTACGTGTCCTCTGGGCACTCGTAGGCAATAAACCATCACCGTTTTGTCGTTGGTTGGCCAAGATATACCAGCATCATTTCGTGATACGCCTGCATATCTGCCATTCAGTTCCATAAACACACGGCCTCCCCAAATTTCATCAACCGTTTTATTATACGTTACGTCTTGAGCAAACAATAAAAAAGTGAATCCCCACAGAAGGGTAAACAATGAAATCCTTTTCATATCTTTTTCTTCTTTATTACCAAATATCTTCTGGTTCGTTAGGGTTATCATATACTTCCTTAGCCACATACTCGAAATAGTCCATATAGAACTCACGGTCTTCCAAGTCAAGCACCGACTTAAACCTGATGTAATAATTCTGATAAGGAGTCATGTATGTATTAACCACAATACGGCGCGTCATGTAGTGGAAGGTACGGATAGATGTACTGCTACCCATTGAGTTGGTCCATAAGTTGGGGGCTTTCATGAATCCTTTAGCCCTCATACGCTTAGCAACCTCGTCATTGTGTTCCTGATCGTCGGTATCCTCTTCCCAACCTACACCGGAATCGGTGGTAATAGAACCGTCACGTTTTTCCTTTCCGCCCAAACGAAGGTCCATAGGAATACCTGCAGCAGGCATCATGCTGGGATCAGAACCGAAGTAAACCTGAGCCATGGAGCGGACACGGGAACCCGTTGCCACACCAAAGCGAATCTCGTACTGACCGGCACGAGGCACAGGAGGCAACTTCATGGTAAAATCATACCTGCCGATGATATTGTATTCATCGCCCTGAAGATTGTGCCAGCTGCTCAAATAGCCAGGAAGATAATAGAAGAGTGTACCATCTTTAATCTCTATATTCTCTATGTATGGATAGTTGGTAGGAATACCACGGCAGTTAGTAGCGCCATATGAGTAGTAGGCACGATGAGACCGCACATCGTTGTTCATCAACTCTGGCATCATACAGCCGGCATCTATTCGGATGCGTTGGTTAGCCATCTGATTCACCACATTCTCCGACCAGCAAAGCAAATGTTCAATCGGGTATACGATACCGTTAGCCACGCTGCTATTATCGGTTCCGGTCTCCGAATAGGTAAGCACTTTAACACCTTGATTTTCATCAGAAGCCGTGGCTAAGCCGCTTAGATTCATAAAGTCACCGCTCTCATGATAGTCGTTCTGATTCTCCCTTGACTTACTGAACCGTCCCACTCCATTTCTCAGCACGGGAAAACGGTTCAGGTAGATGCCCTTGCTCTCATGACTCTCATACGTTTTGATTAAACGAGGCAGGCCCATAGTCTGATAAAAATCACAGATGGGAACCGTTGGAGCACTGTTCTGTGTATAGTTATAACCTAACTCGTTATAATGTATCACCAGCTTCTCACGACCTATGCGCTGAGGTATAAGATGGTACGTAACAAACTGGTTTAGGTAGTTCATCTGAACAGTATGGTCATCATCGAATGTTGTACCTTCTACATGGTCAAAGAGTCCGCTTTGCTTCAGATAATCACATACATCCTTAACTTCAATCTCAGAAGCCGATTTCCCCAACGTTTTCTCCCAGAAATGATCAGTCTCAGCAAACAGTGTAAAACCATAGTAACGATGTTGAGGAATGGTTCCGACTTGTCCTACAGATGTATGTTTAGGTAAATCTAAGACACCGCCCGTCAGATATAAACGTTCCCATGTATCATCACGGAAGGCATTCAATGTATCAACCAGTCCACAGGCCATAACCAACTTTGCCATCACACTGTAACCGCTTTTTGGTGTTCGAGACCATTGGGTAATGAACTCGCCCAACCGATCGTTGCTGGGAGCGATTACAGCCTCCACCTGATGTATATATCCATTAGTAAGCGTTATACCCCTATTCTTCTTATTCACCAAGGCCGTTCCGTTTATACTAATGCTGTCAGGATCTTCAGTACCATAGAAAACCCGAAGTTTTCGGTCGTTCATATTAGCCTGCCCAAACTCATGCTCATGGTCTGGAAAATCCAGAATGTCAAATGCCTGCTGGTCTCCACTGTCCAGAATGCTGTTAAATACAATTACACGGCATATACTGTCCTTATCCTTCTGACTGGTAAAACCATCCCATGACGGTTCTGTAATAAGTCCCTGATTGCAAAGCGAGTCCAAATATGCCTGTACAGCATCATTCGTTGGAGCAAACACCGTATAATGACCGCGTGCCGAGAGTAGCTGCTTCAGTGTGGTTTTTGAGAAATCACTCACGGGTACCTCACCCAGCAAATTCAAGTATTCGCTATAGTAATCTTTGCCTTCAAGATATTGTGTAATGGTTTTATCTTTGAAAACATAGCGGGATGATGTATCTATATCCTCCGTACAACCCACTAAAATTGCGACAGACAATAAAACTATAAGAGAACGTTTCATATGTTAGTATAGTTGGTCTCGTAATGATTTTAGGTTTACATGGGGACAAAGTTATAATTAAGTAACCGATTATCCAAATAAAAATCAAAAAACATGTTTTATTATATGAATAATGTATATATAATACAAAAAAAGAAACCCTTAGGCTTCTTTCTGGTTGCGGGAGTCCGACTCGAACGAACGACCTCCAGGTTATGAGCCTGGCGAGCTACCAACTGCTCCACCCCGCGATATTTCTGTTTTGCGAGTGCAAAGGTACATCTATTTCTTGGAATGGCCAAATGTTTAACTTAAAAAATCTTCTTTATCATATAAAACAGAGGCGCAAACGGCACAAAGTGTTAAATTTGTGCAAAAAGTTAGCCGTTTTTTGCACAATATCACAGAATTGTGCTAACTTTGCAAACGATATGGCAGTAATAAAAACAAGAAAGAAATTGGTTGATGTAGCCAGACAATTGTTTGCAAAGAATGGTCTGGAGAATACCACAATGAACGACATTGCCCAAGCTTCAGGTAAGGGAAGGCGGACATTATATACCTATTTTAAAAGTAAAGAAGATATTTATTGGGCTGTAATTGAGGAAGAATTGGACATTATGTCGGAACGCATGAACGCGGTAGCCAGCCAAAAGATGGAGCCTGAAGACAAACTTGTTGAGTTGATCTATACTCATCTTGATTGTATTAAGGAAGCTGTACAACGTAACGGTAACCTTAGAGCTGAATTCTTCCGTAATATTGTTATGGTTTCTAAGGTTAGGAAGAACTTCGACCGAAACGAAAGAAACCTATTTTCCAGCATTATGATGGAGGGGGTACAAAGCGGCCGATTTGTGGTGGAAAGCATTCCTTTAGTGGTGGATATACTACATTACTGTATTAAGGGTCTGGAGATTCCGTACATTTATGACCGTCTGTCAAAAGGTTTGCCAAGTGGTGTGAGTCGAGGTATTGTGCAGAAGATTCTGCATAAAGCTCTAGCCAGAAACGACAGACATGTGAACTATTATTTGTAGACTTCAGACACTAGACTTTAGACATTATGAATTACGAATTTTAACTTTTGAATTATAACAAAATGGGATTATTAGAAGGAAAGACCGCAATTGTAACTGGTGCGGCACGTGGTATTGGTAAAGCTATAGCATTAAAGTTCGCACAGGAAGGTGCAAACATAGCATTTACTGATTTAGTATTGAACGATGAGATGGCAGCCGGAATGGAAGCCACCCGCAAAGAGATAGAGGCTGTGGGCGTTAAATGTCTTGCTTATGCCGGCAATGCTGCAGATTTCGCTGAGACAGAAGAAGTTGTCAAGAAGATTAAGGAGGACTTTGGCACCATAGATATATTGGTGAACAATGCAGGTATCACCAAGGACGGTTTGATGCTACGCATGACTGAGCAGCAATGGGATGCTGTCATTAATGTAAACCTGAAAAGTGCATTCAACTTCATCCATGCTTGTATCCCCGTTATGATGCGTCAGCGTGGTGGCTCCATCATCAATATGGCCTCTGTGGTTGGCGTACATGGTAATGCAGGTCAGGCTAACTATGCTGCCAGCAAGGCGGGTTTGATTGCATTGGCCAAGAGTGTTGGCCAGGAGATGGGCCCCAAGGGTATTCGTGCAAATGCTATTGCTCCCGGCTTTATAGAGACCGCCATGACTGCAGCTTTACCTGAAGAGGTTCGTCAGGAGTGGGCCAAGAAGATTCCTCTGCGTCGGGCAGGTCAGGTAGAAGACATTGCCAACACAGCTCTATATTTGGCAAGCGACCTGTCAAGCTACGTTAGCGGTCAGGTTATTCAGGTTGATGGCGGCATGAATATGTAAAAGAAAATTCTCAATTCATAATTATTAATTCATAATTAAGACTTGAACGTATTATACGAAGATAATCATATCATTGCTGTAAATAAACAGAGCGGGGAAATCGTCCAGGGAGACAAGACTGGCGATATTCCCCTCTCTGATATTCTGAAGGCATATCTGAAGGAGAAATACAACAAGCCTGGGAATGTCTATTTAGGTGTGGTTCATCGATTGGACAGGCCAGTAACCGGTGTCGTGCTTTTTGCCAAAACCAGCAAGGCCCTTCCCCGCCTGAACAAACTCTTTGCCGAACATGAGAGAGTAAAGAAAACATACTGGGCCATTGTGGGCAACAAACCGCCAAAGGAGAGCGGCACACTAACACATTGGCTGACACGCAACGAAAAAACCAATACCGCCAAAGCCTACGACCGAGAGGTACCCAACTCAAAGAAAGCAGTACTGGACTACCAACTTATAGCCGCCAGCGAACGATATTTCCTTTTGGAAATACAACTGCATACAGGCAGACATCACCAGATCAGGTGCCAGCTGGCAAAAATGGGCTATCCCATAAAGGGCGACCTGAAGTATGGTGCTCCACGTAGCAATCCCGACGGCAGTATCTGTCTGCATGCCAGAAGACTGGAATTGGAACATCCTGTAACACATGAGACTCTAATCATTACAGCTCCCGTTCCGCAAAACACATTATGGAGAGCGTTCTGCCAAGATTAACATTTTTTTTCGCTCATAGAGACCTCTATGTAGCAACTTTTCACTACCTTTGTATTTGAAATATAGAGGCTTCATTTATGAAACGTGCACTAAAATGGGCAAGTGTCCTTATTCTGACACCAGTATTGCTAATTGTAATACTGATGGCTGTCTTCTATATTCCACCTGTGCAACGTTGGGTAGTAAAAGAAATTAGTGAATATGCAAGTGAACAGAGCGGCCTCGACATAACAATGGAAAAGGCCACCATATCTTTCCTGTTGGATTTAGATTTACACAACCTGAATGTCAGTGACCATGGGAAGGACGTGCTGAACGTAGAAAAGGCTGTGGTAGACCTGAATCTATGGCGCATTCTCGCCCTTAAAATAGGCGTTGAAGCTGTTGAACTGCAGAACGGAAACGTTGACACCCGAGAACTGATAGCTACACTCCGTCTAAAAGGAAAGTTAAAAGACTTTAACCTGAGGGCTGACAATGTCGACCTCAAACACAACAGCATCATTTTGAACGGAGCCAATATAACAGGGTGCGACCTCGACATTGCCCTAAAAGACACCACCATTATTGACACCACAGAAAGCGTTGTAACGTGGGGCTTTGACATAGAAAAAGTGGCCATCAAGGAAAGTCGTATTATGCTGCATATGCCCTCCGACAGTATGATTCTACAAACGGGACTTAAGGAGGCGCTTTTGGAGGATGGTGATATAGATTTGGAAAAAGGTATTTATAGGGTAAAGAAACTACAGGTTGTGGCTGATTCCTTGCATTACGACCTACCCTATCAGCCCATCCAGACAAAAGGTTTCGATCCATCTCATATATCCTTGTATAATTTCAGTACAGACCTTGAGAACGCCACATTCAAGCAGGAGGAGAATTACCTATCTGTGAATCTAAAACAACTCCAACTGAAGGAAAGATGCGGTCTAAGTATTGATACGCTACAGGCGAATGTAATTATGGACAGCACCAGCCTGATGGTTCAAGGCTTAAAACTGGCTACTATACACAGCCGGGTCAGTGGCAATGCTGACATCCACTGGAATGCACTCAGCCCTCAACCCTCACATCCCAGAAGAGAACTTTCAACTGCCTTGAGAGCGCGCATAGGGCATGAAGACATCCTGGCATTGGCAGGCAACTATCTTCCATCCGACCTGAAGCGTGTCTATCCAGCACAACCCTTGGAACTGGACATTGCCGCATACGGTAACATCGACAGCTTAAATATTGCCGAGAGCCGGATAACTATTCCTACGGTCATCGATATCCGTACCAATGGTGATGCAACCAACCTGACAGACAGCTTGTACCTTTCTGCCAACATGAAGTGGGACATCAAGACCATGAACCTGAACTTTGTGAAGCAATATCTGGGACTACATGACGTAAATCTTCCACCCATGACGCTGAATGCCGACATCAAATTGAAAGATTGCAAGAAAGTGACGGCTGATGCGCTACTACAGGAAGGAAAAGGCAACATTCATCTAAAGGGAAATATAGACCTTAGCCGAATGGCATACCAGGCGAAGATGCACATCAACAACCTGCAGATACATGATTTCCTGCCTCATGACAGTATTTATAACCTAATCGCTAAAGCAGACGTACAAGGTGTGGGAACCGACCCGCTATCGCCTTATACAAGTTTTGAGACAAGAGCCGACATTGAACACCTAAAATATGCCAGTTGGGATTTGGACAGCGTTCAGGTATTGGCAAAGCTGAAACGTGGTGAAGGCAAACTGGAAATGAACAGCAACAATGATCTGTTACGACTGCAAGCTTGCGCCGAGACCAGCATTCAAGAAAGGAAGATGAAAGCATCCAGCTTTTACCTCGACCTGAACCATATCAACCTCTACGCTTTAGGGTTGGCAAAGAAAAGGGTAAAGGCCAGCATGGTTCTGCACATGGAAGGCGACTCAGACTTTGAGCAGACACATAATTTAACAGGCAGCATACGGGCTCTGGAAATGGTGGTCAATGATACCGTATTCCATCCCGAAGATACGGACGTTTCTGCGCATCTCACGCCCTCCAGCATAAATGCTAAAGCTTCAACCGGTGATTTGAAGTTCAATATGCTATCGACGCAAGGATTGGATTCGCTTCTCGCCCGTAGCAATAACTTTATGACTGAACTGGGCAGAGAAATAGACAGCCTGCGCCTAAATCAAGATACACTAAGACTGCTACTTCCCTACGTAGACGTCCATCTACACAGTGGACAGAAGAACCCTGTTTTTAATATTCTTAACCACGTGGTTGGATACCAATACAAAGAATTCCACCTAGACCTTACCAGTAACCCTGAAAATGGTCTGAAGGGTGACGGATACATGCACCATTTGAATACAGGAGCCATTCAGCTTGATACTATAACATGGAACATCAGACAACAGGAAGAGGGCATCAGCATGATGAGCAAGGTGAAGAACGGACCCAAGAACAAAGTGGCGTGCTTTGAGAGTACAATAAATGCCAACCTAACCTCTAACGGAGCCTCCGCCCATCTGTTATTCTTGGATGCAAAAGGACTGAAGGGAATAGACCTTGGTCTGCAAGCCGACGTGACCCCAGAAGCGCTGAATGTTCACTTCAAACCCTTGAACCCAGTCATTGCATACAGAAACTTTAAGTTGAACCAGGACAACTACATCAGGTTGATAAAGGGCAATAAAGTTAACGCCTTAATCGATCTGTTAGCAGATGACGGAACAGGACTGAAACTATACTCTACAGATAACGAAGAGGCACAGCAAGACCTTTCGTTAAGCATAAACAGACTTAACTTGGGCGAACTCTCGTCGGTTATCCCCTTCATGCCCATGATAGAAGGCTTCCTGCATGGTGACCTCCACTATATGCAAGCCGACAGCACCATCACTATCTCTACAGATATGACAGTGAAGGGCATGAAGTATGAGGGTACAGGGATGGGCGATATAGGCATGAATCTAATATACCTGCCTAATGCTGACGGCAGTCATTATGTTGATGGTATTATAACTCAGAACGAGCGTGACATCGCGTATCTTAACGGTAAATACTGGGAGAAGGGTCAAGAGGGACAGATAGACGCAACAGCCAAGCTGAGCCGACTCCCCTTTAGTCTGGCCAACGCATTCATGCCACCTGGGACAATTCAGATGGCAGGTTATGCGTTAGGAAATCTCGAGGTTACAGGGGCTGCGAGCAATCCCATCCTAACGGGAATCGTAACTACCGACTCGCTCTTCATAACAGCCGGGGACTACAACATAAACCTTCGAATCCCCAATGATACGCTTTACATCAACCAAAGTCATATCGACCTACAGCAGATAAAGGCATATGCTGCTGGTAATAATCCGTTGACGCTGGACGGCAGCATAGATTTCTGCAATCTGGACAAGATACAACTGAACCTGAATATGGCTACCAAGAACTACCAACTGATAAACGCGACCAAAACTCGCGATGCGTTGGCTTACGGCAAAGTATTTGTAAATGTCAACAGCAGAATTTGGGGTACATTGGACGATCTGAAAGTTAGGGGGGGCCTTACCGTACTGGGGAACACCGACGTAACTTATGTGCTCAAAGATTCTCCTCTCACAGTGGAGGACCATCTGTCGGAGTTGGTAACCTTCTGCGACTTTACTGACACAATAGCCGTAGAACCAGTGGTGACAGCCGACAAACACATGGATGTTCAGATGAATGTTACCATAGACCCTACCGTAAAGGTACATTGTCTGCTGAGCGACGATGGTCGTGACCGAATAGAACTACAAGGTGGCGGCAATATAACCATGACCTACGATTTAGAGAATGAACTGCAAATGTTCGGCCGATACACCATCGACGAAGGAACCATGCGATACTCTCTGATGGCCATTCCGCTGAACGACTTTAAGATTGCAGGCGGAAGCTACGTAGAGTTTGTTGGTAACATCATGAATCCGCGACTTAATATAGCTGCCAGCGAACGTGTTAAGGCAAGTGTTACGGAAAACAGCGTGCCCAAGAACGTAGCCTTTGATGTCGGGCTGAAGATAACTCAGACACTGGATAATATGGGATTGCAATTTACTTTGGACGCGCCTGAAGATATAACGGTTCAAAACGAGCTCACGGCTATGTCCGAAGAAGAGCGCGGACGTATTGCCATCACCATGCTGGTAACAGGTATGTACCTGAACGATAACAGCGATATGCAGGGGGGATTCAACGCATCCAACACCATGAATGCCTATCTGCAAGGAGCTATCAACAATCTGGCCGGTCAGGCCCTAAGCAATACGGTCGACCTAAACTTCGGCATAGAAAACAGTACTCGTCAAGGTGGCGAGCAGACAACAGACTACAGCTTCAGTTTCAGGAAACGATTCTGGGGTAACAGGGTCAGCATTATCATCGGAGGAAAGATAAGTACAGGAAAGAATGCCGTCAATTCTGGCGAAACAATTATTGACAATGTGGCAATGGAATATAGGTTGGACAAAAACTCATCCAGATATGTTCGTTTGTTCTATAACAGGAACTATGAGTCGTTGTTGGATGGAGAAATCACAGAAATGGGGGCTGGACTCGTATTAAAAAAGCGGGCTGAACATTTACGCGATTTGTTCATATTCCGTAATAGGAAGAAAGAAAAGGCAAAATGAGAAAACTCTTTATATTCATACCTGTATCAATCTTACTGACAGCATGTTATACAACAAAGAATCTGCCAGAAAATGAGGTGTTGTACCGAGGCATCAAGAAACTTGACTACGATGCACAGCCTAAACGTACTCCCTCACAACAAGAGGGCGTAATAACAGCTTTAGCAGATGCATATAATACTGTTGAGGGGTTGCTTTCAGGAGATGCCAGCATGCTAAGGAGTGAAGAGGAAGATAAGGATGAGGTAAAAGACAGTCTGAAGAAAGTTGACAAAATAGATGCCGCAAACTATGAGACTGCCAAGGAAGAGATAAAGGCTGCACTTGCCTACTCGCCTAACGGTGCCATTATGGGAAGCAGTTATTATACACACCCCTTCCCTATAAGACTTTGGATATACAATAAATACGTTAACAGCACCAGCAAGTTCGGACATTGGATGATGAATCACTTTGCTGCCACACCCGTATATGTAAGCAGCGTTAATCCAAAGGTCAGAAGTGCCGTTGCACATAACGCGCTTAGGAACTATGGATATTTCCGCAACAAGGTGACATACGACACCATTCCGCTTCCCAACCCTAAAAAGGCAAAGATTTCCTATCATGTAATGCCCGGTCCTGTGTTCCATCTTGATACCATCAAGTACCTTCCCTTCTATCCGCAAGCCGACAGCATTATTCAGGCCACCATGAATGGAAGTAAGCTCAAGCAGGGCGAGCCCTTCAGCACAGCTAACCTCGAAGCAGAGCGTAACCGCCTACATAAGGAATTCCGCAATAACGGATACTTTTACTATAGGCCTAACTATATATCGTTCAGGGCAGATACCTTAATGATTCCGCAGAAGGTGCAGCTACAGATAACCCCACTGCCAGAAACACCGACACAGGCTAAGCATCCGTATTATCTGGGTAATACCCGTATCAACATCTATAAGTATAACATGTTCCAGCTTACAGACAGTATGACATTCAGGGGCCAGAAATACGCCTATAGCAACACAGAACAGAAGCCTCCTCTGAAATTACGTGCCATTCTGCCTAATCTCTTTTTGAAGAAAGGTGAGTTGTACCAACAGAGAAATAATGATGTAACACTACAGAAACTTTCCGATATGGATGTGTTTTCGTCTGTACGCGTGAATTACGTGCCCAGAGATACTACATTAAACAACGACACACTGGATGTAGTGGTTTCTGCTATGTTGGACAAGCCCTTCGATGCAGAATTCGAGGGGAAAGTTACCAACAAGAGCAACAACTACGTAGGTCCGGGTTTGAGTTTCGGTATGCGTAAGCGCAATGCCTTCCGTGGAGCTGAGACATTAGGCCTGAACGTATGGGGCTCGTACGAATGGCAAACCGGAGCCCACCTGGAGGATAAAGGTTCCCTCATCAACTCCTTTGAGATCGGGACTTCTGCATCACTGACCTACCCCAGACTATTGTTCTTTGGATTAGGAAAGAAACTATGGCGCAGATCTATCTCCAGTACCCATTTCGAGCTGAACGCCCGATGGGTGAACAGAGCCCGGTATTTTAGTCGGGTTTCGTTTGGTGCCTCTGTCTCCTACACCCTGCAGCGGAAGAAAAACATAAAGCACGAGTTTACCCCCTTTAGTCTAACCTATGACCTTATGCTGAGCAGTACGGAGAAGTTCGATTCTATCACACGGGCCAACCCTGCACTGTACGTATCTATGCGAGACCAGTTCATACCCAGCATGGAATACACTTTCACTTGGAAAAAAGAAAAGAACAGGCAGCAACAGACGCTGAAGATAAACGTAAAAGAGGCTGGTAATGTAACATCAGGCATTTATGCTATTTTCGGAAAGGGATTCAACCAACAGGGCAAGGAACTCTTTGGTGTACCGTTTGCCCAGTTTATTAAGAGTTCTGTTCAATACACCCGTCAGTTCCCGCTTACCACCCGTACCTGTCTGGCAACACGCTTTTATGCCGGCATAATATATAGCTACGGCAACGCTCTGACAGCCCCCTATAACGACCTTTTCTCAATTGGTGGAGCCAATAGCATCAGAGCATTCGCTATCAGAAGCATTGGACCCGGTTCCTATCATCCCGCCAAGAGCACCTATTCTTATATTGATGAGACGGGTGACATAAAACTGGAAGCCAATCTGGAATACCGTTTCCCTATTATTGCCAACCTGTACGGAGCAGCCTTCATAGATGCCGGTAACGTATGGCTGATACGCGAGAACGACAAACAGCCAGGCGGAAAGATCAACATGTCAGAATTCGGCAAGACCATAGCACTGGGCACCGGTGTCGGACTACGCTACGATTTGGACTTTCTGGTTATCCGCTTCGATTTGGGCATCGGCATACACGCGCCCTACGACACAGGAAAGTCGGGATATTACAACATGCCCAGTTTTGGCAAGTCGTTAGGCTATCATTTAGCCATTGGCTATCCGTTCTAAGCCAAAACGGATAAAAGAAGGAACATTTTTTAATCCAAATAGACTGAAATTCATAAATTTATTGTACTTTTGCCGACAATAAATTTATTAACATTAACAAATACAAAAATAAACATGAAACCCACATTGTTTCTTCTGGCTGCCGGAATGGGAAGCCGATACGGTGGTCTAAAGCAATTAGACACATTAGGTCCTCAGGGACAAAGTATTATGGACTACAGCATCTATGATGCTATTCAGGCTGGATTTGGTAAGATTGTATGGGTAATCCGCAAGGACTTTGAGGAGCAGTTCCGCACCCAGATTCTTGCCAAATATGAAGGGCATGTACCCTGCGAGCTCTGCTTCCAGAGCCTTGATGCACTGCCTGAAGGTTTTACTGTACCCGAAGGACGCCAAAAGCCTTGGGGAACCAACCACGCCGTTCTCATGGGTAAGGACATCATTAAGGAGCCATTTGCCGTTCTGAACTGCGACGACTTCTATGATCGCGACGCCTTCATGGTAATGGGTAAATTCCTCTCTGAACTTCCTGATGGCAGCAAGGGCAAGTATGCTATGGTAGGATTCAGTGTAAGTAACACGTTGAGCGAAAGCGGTACTGTCAGTCGTGGTATCTGCGAGAACGACGAGAAGACTCACTTCCTCACCAGCGTTGTTGAGCGTACTAAGATAGAGCGCCACGATGGAGTTGTTCAATATCTCGACGAGAACGACAAGTGGGTATCCATTCCCGACAACACTCCCTGCAGTATGAACTTCTGGGGCTTCACCCCCGACTACTTCACCTACAGCGAGGAGTACTTCAAGCAGTTCCTCTCCGATCCCAAGAATCAGGAGAACCTGAAGGCCGAGTTCTTCATTCCTCTGATGGTAGACAACCTGATTAAGAGAGATGAGGCAACCTGCGAGGTTTTACCCACCACCAGCAAATGGTTTGGTGTAACCTACCCCGAGGATCGTCCCGAAGTAGTAGCCAAACTTGCCAAGTTGCACGCAGATGGTCAGTACCCCGACCAGATGTTCTAACATATTACATTTTTTTTAACAGAAACCACCGCAACAAAACAACGGTGGTTTTTTTTGCATTTTATTTTGATAATCTCACAATTATACGAACCTTTGAATTGCATTCGAAAGAACTTTCACTAGGGAAAGAAAAATAAATTAGCATTTCTTTTTGCTATCCGCTCGTTTATTCGTACCTTTGCAAACTCAAAGTGTAAAAAGATGAATGTTGCAGTAGTTAAATACAACGCAGGAAACATATATTCTGTTATCCACGCTCTTCAAAGGCTTGGCGTAAACCCCATTCTTACAGACAATCCTGAGGAACTGCAGCGAGCTGACAAAGTGCTGTTCCCTGGTCAGGGAGAGGCAAGCAACGCTATGAGATACCTTAGGGAGCATGGGTTGGATAAGGTTATCACCGACCTTAAGAACCCTATCCTTGGCATTTGCATCGGTCAGCAATTGATGTGCAAGCATAGTGAGGAGGGAAATACCGAATGCCTGGGCATCTTTGATGCCGATGTACTGCGCTTTCAGCCTCAGAAACATGAGGACAAGGTACCTCACATGGGATGGAACCAGTTGCACTTTGCGAAAAATGAAGAATTAAAAGTGAAGAATGAAGAATCCCATCTTTTAGATAGCGGGCTATTTAAGGGATTCGCAGAAGGTGAATTTGTTTACTTCGTACACAGCTTTTATGTTCCCGTATGCACTCAGACCATTGCTACCACGCATTACATTCTGCCCTTCAGTGCAGCCTTGCACAAGGATAATTTCTATGCTACCCAATTCCATCCGGAAAAAAGCGGAAGCGTAGGAGAACGTATCATTAAGAACTTTCTGGAACTATGATAGAACTGATTCCTGCCATAGACATAATAGACGGTAAGTGTGTACGCCTGACCAAGGGTGACTACGCTACCAAGAAAGAGTATGGCGACCCTGTGAGCATGGCTAAGGAATTTGAACAACTGGGCTTTAAGCGTCTGCATGTGGTTGACTTGGACGGAGCCAAGAGCAAGCATGTGGTAAACGATGCCACACTGAGAGCCATTACACAAGCAACGAGTCTCACCATTGACTTCGGTGGTGGCGTGAAGACAGAAGACGACCTGAAAAAAGCATACGAGGCTGGTGCCACTTTGGTAACAGCTGGCAGCATAGCCGTAACCAACCCCGAACTCTATCTGGAATGGTTGCAGAAATACGGAGCCGAACACCTGATCTTAGGTGCTGATGTCAGGAACGGAAAGGTAAGCATAAACGGATGGAAAGAAGACAGCAACGTAGAACTCCCCGATTTTCTGACCCGCTACATGCAGGCAGGCACACGTAATGTGCTTTGCACAGAGATTAGCAAGGACGGCATGCTGCAAGGACCAGCCATAGACTTGTACAAGCAGGTGATGAAGGCCCACCCTTCTTGCCACCTTATTGCCAGCGGAGGCGTAAGTTGCATAGAAGATATTGAGGCACTACAAGAAGTTGGAATCCCAGCCGTAGTATTTGGCAAAGCGATATACGAAGGACGTATCGACTTAAAAGAACTGATTAAAAAGTATCCTCAGACATGTTAGCGAAACGAATCATACCTTGTTTGGACGTTAAAGACGGGCAGACCGTAAAGGGAACAAACTTTGTGAACTTGAGACAGGCCGGCGACCCCGTAGAGTTGGGACGCGCCTACAGCGAACAAGGAGCTGACGAGTTGGTGTTCCTGGATATTACAGCCAGTCATGAGGGAAGAAAGACTTTCACTGACATGGTACAACGTGTTGCTGCTGAGATAAGTATACCCTTTACCGTAGGTGGGGGAATCAGCGAACTGCACGACGTAGAAAAGATGCTTTCAGCTGGAGCAGATAAGGTGAGCATCAACAGTGCAGCTATCCGTAATCCAAACCTCATAGATGAGATAGCATACAACTTTGGCAGTCAGGTTTGTGTGGTTGCCATTGATGCACGGCTCGACGAAAACGGATGGACGTGCTATTTGAACGGTGGCCGTATTCCTACAGAACACAACCTGTTTGACTGGGCACGTGAGGCCAACCAGCGAGGAGCCGGGGAGATTCTGTTTACCAGCATGAACCACGATGGGGTGAAGGCAGGCTTTGCCAACGAAGCATTAGCAAGATTGGCAGAAGAACTTTCCATTCCTGTCATAGCCAGCGGCGGTGCAGGGTGCATGGAACATTTCCGCGATGCCTTTGCCATAGGACATGCAGATGCAGCACTGGCTGCCAGCGTGTTCCATTTTGGCGAGATAGGAATACCCGAGTTAAAAGAATATTTAAGAGCAGAAAAGATAAACGTAAGATTATGAAGATTGACTTTCAGAAATGTGGAGGATTGGTACCTGCCATCATTCAGGATGCAACCACAAAGAATGTGCTGATGCTTGGTTACATGAACCAAGAGGCCTTTGACAAGACAAAGGAATCAGGACTGGTAACTTTCTACAGTCGTTCAAGACAATGCCTGTGGACAAAGGGCGAAACAAGCGGTAACTATCTGCATGTAGTGGATATTAAGAACGACTGCGACGAGGATACACTTCTCATAACCGTTCATCCTGACGGCCCTACCTGCCATACCGGAACAGATACTTGCTGGGGCGAGAAGAACGAGAAGAATCCTCTACTCTTCCTCTCGGAGCTGAGCGACTTCATAGAAACTCGCTACAAGGAAATGCCTGAAGGAAGCTATACCACCAGTCTGTTTAAAGATGGCCTGAACCGCATGGCGCAGAAGGTGGGCGAAGAAGCACTGGAATTAGTAATTGAGGCTACCAACGGCACCAACGACCGGCTCATCTACGAAGGCTCTGATATGCTGTACCACCTGATAGTATTACTTACCAGCAAAGGCTTGCGCATAGAGGATATGGCTGCCGAACTGGCAGAACGACATAACCCGGGGTGGAAGAAACATTAAAAAGCCCCACCACGATAACCCCTAACCGATAACCGATGATAATAAACTATAAGAACATAAACGTATTCCAGGGCGAACACCAAGTTCTCAGAAACGTGAACCTAACTGTTGAGGAGGGTGAGATGGTGTATCTGGTAGGACAGGTAGGAAGCGGTAAGTCTTCACTCCTGAAAACCTTCTATGCACAGCTTCCCTGCCAAGGAGAAGAGGCCACTGTGCTGGGCTATAATATGCTCAAGTTCAAGACCTCACAGCAACCTGCTTTACGTAGGGAGATGGGCATTGTCTTTCAGGACTTCCAACTGCTTACAGACCGCACCGTATTTGAGAACCTGAACTTCGTACTGAAAGCCACAGGTTGGAAAAAGAAAGCAGAACGCGTAGAAAGAATCCAGGAGGTACTGAAGCAAGTGAGAATGGAGGATAAAATAGACAACTTCATCTTTGAACTAAGCGGTGGAGAACAACAGCGTATAGGTATTGCGCGTGCACTGCTGAACAACCCCAAAGTAATTCTTGCCGATGAGCCAACGGGTAACCTTGATGCAGATAACGGTGAACTTATTCTGGCTCTATTGGATGAAATCAGAAGACAGAAGAATACAGCCATCGTGATGAGTACCCACAACTGGCAATGGATAGATTACTTCCCTGGGACAGTTTACAAATGTCAAAATAACGAACTTATAAAATAAAGACCATATACAAAATGAAAGTACTGAAATTTGGTGGTACATCCGTAGGTACCCCACAAAGAATGCAAGAAGTTTCTAAGCTGATTACAGCTGATGGTGAATCTAAACTGGTAGTATTGTCTGCTATGTCAGGCACTACAAATACGCTCGTTGAAATATCAGACTATCTTTATAAGAAAAACCCCGAAGGTGCCAACACACTCATCAACAGACTGGAACAGAAGTATATTCAGCATATTCAGGATTTATACAAAACTGATGAGTTCAAGCAGCTAACAGAAACCTTCATTCGTGAAGAATTCAACTATTTGCGTTCCTTTACCAAAGTTCACTTTACCTCCTTCGAGGAAAAGGTGATTCTGGCTCAGGGTGAAATCATAAGTACCAATATGATTACCAACTACCTGAAAGAATGTGGAATAAAGGCTATACTGCTGAATGCATTGGATATGGTAAGGACCGACAAGAATGCCGAACCAGACTTCCTGTATATTAAAGAAAAGAGCAATGCCCTACTAAAGGAGAATAACGGATATCAGATATACATCACACAAGGGTATATTTGCCGTAACGCTTACGGAGAAATAGACAATCTGCTCAGAGGAGGTTCTGACTACACTGCCTGCCTCTTAGGTGCTGCCATCCAAGCCGAAGAGATTCAGATTTGGACAGATATTGACGGCATGCACAACAACGACCCCCGTGTTGTGGAGAATACAGAGCCTGTACGCCAGTTGCACTTTGAGGAAGCAGCCGAATTAGCTTATTTCGGTGCCAAGATTCTTCACCCCACTTGTATTCAACCAGCCAAATTTGCCGGTGTTCCCGTTCGCCTGCTGAACACAATGGCTCCAGAGGCTTCAGGTACCATCATCAACAATGAGTTCCAAAAAGGAAAGATTAAGGCAGTAGCTGCACGAGACAACAATATCTGCATTCAGATTACCAGTAGCCGCATGCTTTTGGCCTATGGTTTCCTGAGAAAGGTATTTGAGATATTCGAGACCTACAAAACCAGCGTGGATATGATTTGTACCAGCGAGGTGGGAGTATCAGTAACCATTGATAATTCAACACATCTTACAGATATCCTTGACAACCTAAGGAAATATGGCACGGTAAGCATAGATAAGAACATGACCATTGTATGCGTGGTGGGCGACCTGGATTCTGACAATGTAGGATTTGAGACAATAGCTTGCGAGGCTCTGAAAGATATTCCTGTACGTATGATCAGCTATGGTGGCTCTAACCACAACATTTCTTTCCTGGTCAAGGCTGAGGACAAAAAGCGTACACTGCAGGCATTGAGTAAAACCTTGTTTAATTCATGATTCTCAATTCATAATTAAGACCATAATGAAAAATCTATTAAAGGATAACACCGTCCTGGTAGAGAAGTTCCGTTCTATTAGGACACCATTCTACTATTATGATACGGAACTGCTTGACAAAACTTTGCAAGCAATAAAAAAAGAGACCGAACAGCACGAGGGCTATCACCTGCATTATGCAGTAAAGGCTTGTACTAATCCCAAAGTGCTTAGTCATATCACAAAGGCTGGCTTTGGAGCCGACTGCGTAAGTGGCGGTGAGATTCAGGCTTGTCTGAATGCCGGATTCCCTGCCTCAGAAATTGTTTTCGCTGGTGTTGGGAAAAGTGACTGGGAGATAGAACTGGGTCTGAAGGTTGGCATTCAGTACTTCAATGTGGAAAGTATTCCTGAGTTGGAGGTTATCAACGAGATTGCCGCAGGAATGCAGAAAGTGGCTAAGGTGAGCTTCCGCATCAATCCCAATGTAGGAGCTGACACACACGCCAACATCACCACAGGCCTGGCTGAAAACAAGTTTGGCATTGCCATGGAGGATATGGAGAAAGTAATCACGCTGGCTAATGAGATGAAGAACGTGGAGTTTGTAGGTCTGCACTTCCACATCGGAAGCCAGATATTGGAGATGGATAACTTTATAGCACTCTCCAACAGAATAAACGAACTACAGGACCGTCTGGAACAGAATGGCATCCGTAACGTCAGGAATATTAATGTGGGAGGCGGACTGGGTATCTCCTATCAGGACCCAGACGGACAGCCCATTCCCAATTTCAAGGCATACTTCGACACTTATGCAAAATATCTGAAACTACGTCCTGGCCAGCATCTGCACTTCGAATTGGGACGTGCCGTAGTAGCTCAGTGTGGTTCTCTTATCACCAAATGTCTGTATGTCAAGAAGGCAGCCACCAAGCAGTTTGCCATAGTGGATGCAGGTATGACAGATCTTATCCGCCCCGCTCTGTACAATGCGTTCCACAAGATTGACAACCTTACCAGTAATGAAGCAGAAGAAACCTATGATGTGGTAGGTCCAATCTGCGAGAGTAGCGATGTATTTGTAAAGGATTATAGTATGAATGCCACCAAACGGGGAGATTTACTGGCCTTGCGCTCTGCCGGTGCATACGGAGAAATTATGGCAAGCCAGTACAACTGCAGAAGTCTTCCCGTAGGATATACCACTGAGGATATATAATAAATAATGTTAGGAACAGCAGTCATAATGCTATGTGTAAATGCCGTATTGTGGATAATCTCCATAATACTAATGCTCCATTATGCCAGGTTGGGTAAGATTGGTCGCATACAGAGCACAGAAAGCATTAAGAATACATCACTCCCCAGTGTAGCTGTTGTTATTGTAGCGCAGGAAGAAGCCGACAAGTTACGCAAGCATCTCCCCCTATTCCTCGAACAGCATTATCCAGCTGATTATCAGGTAATCGTTGTTGACATACATAGTTCTGATGATACGCTAAAACTGTTAGAGGAAATGGAGGCAGCATACCTGCATCTCAGTCATTCATCCATTCCTGCATCGGCCAGAGATATCAGTATGCAACGGCTGGCAATGACGTTAGGCATGAAGACGGCCTGTAACGAATGGGTAGTATTTACTCAGGCCGACTGTTTCCCTGAAACAGGAGAATGGCTGCTTAATTTCATGAATACTGAGCTACAAGGCAAGAATGCCATCATAGGATTCACCAAATATGTCCAAGGCAACAGTTGGATGATGAAGAAGCGCCAATTCTTCCGCCTGTGGCAACAGATGCTGTGGCTTCCGTTTGCCACTAAT
>JAEEGL012207244.1_pt1 | contig 33904 bp, 26 predicted proteins | sample 9134231 | NCBI WGS metagenome assembly JAEEGL01 (sample SAMN16246548, study PRJNA631951) | gut metagenome | biome: gut microbiome; feature: rumen; material: fiber-attached | host: Bos | place: Iran: Karaj | collected 2018-10 | reverse complement strand
GCGGGTTCGCTCTCGTTGCCGTAGCCGTCGATGACGCACACGGCATACCAGTAGCCGCTCTGGTAGGCACTGGGCAGGAAGTACTCGGGCTTGTAGGTCACGCCGAGCAGGTAGTCGCTCTTGATGCCGTCATAGGCGGTGCTCATGGCCTGCTCAACGGTGATGTCGGCAGGAACGGCATAGACCGAGTACTTGACCAATGTGCCATTCTGGAGCGACCAGGTCAGGGTGGCGCCGTCCTGGGCCAGATTAGCGGGAGCCCCATAGCCAGGAGCAGTCTTCCAGGTCACGGCAGGAATCATCGCGGGATGCTGGAAAGCGTTGGCGAGCAAGTAGTTGCCCAGTCCGCCCACGCCGCCGTTGTTGCCGTTGATGTTCTTGGCGCTATAGAGCACGACACCCGGTGCGTTGTCCTCGGTGTATTGGCGGGAATAGTTGATCTGCTTGACAATCTCGGCCCAACTGCTGGACGTGTTGCTGCCCTCGGCCAGGAACGAGATGCTGTGGCTGGCATAGTGGTGGCGGCCGTAGTGCTTGGCGATGTAACTCCACCACTGCGTCAGCGGGCCGAACGGGTTGGTCGAGTGGGTGGTCTTCCAGTAGAGTTGCGGCGAGATGTAGTCGATGGTGCCCTGTTCCAGCCAGGCCAGCGGGTCGCTGAAGATGCCGTTGTACTGCCAGTCACTGCCCGTGGGACACGGCGTGACGCCATGCTGATAGGCCGATGTGCTGGCCGTGCCTGCCACACCGGCAGGGCTGATACCGAAGCGCACCTCGGGCTTGGTCTCCTGAATCATGTTATAGACATCCCTGACCATCATGTTGACGTTGTTGCGGCGCCAATCGGCAAACGTCATGTCCACGTTCGAGTTGTTCCACAGGTTGTAGTCCTCGGCCTTGTTGGTGGTGGGAATGCCGTTGGGGTAGAAGTAGTCGTCGAAGACGATGCCGTCCACGTCATAGTTGGTGATGATCTCCTCGATGATGTCACAGATGCGTTGGCGGGTCTCAGGCAGGCCGGGGTTGAGGATGGTCGTAGTCGTGCTCCCATTGGTGTAGGAGAGCAGCATGCCCGAGGCTTTAAGTGCCTGGTCCTGGGGCGTGTTCCAGTCGGTGCCCGTGCTCCAACGGTAGGGATTGATCCAGGCATGACACTCGATGCCGCGGGCGTGGCATTGCTCGACGGCATACTCCAGCGGGTCATAACCCGGGTCCTTGCCGCGGGTGCCCGTCAGGTAACTCGACCAGGGCTCGTAACTGGACTGGTACAGGGCGTCACACATCGGGCGCACCTGCAGGTAGATGGCGTTAATGTTCTGGGCCTGGAAATTGTCCAAATAGGCATTAAGCTCGTTCTTTTGGGCGGTGGGATTGTTCACCGACGTGGGCCAGTCAATGCGATAGACGGTGGCTACCCATGCGGCACGCATCTCGCGCTTGCGTGCCTCGTCGGCATTGGCACACAAACCTGCTGTCACAGCAATGGCGACGAGTAACATGATGATTCGTTTCATAATTGAGATGTTTTTTAGAGGTTGGAAATTATTTTTCTGCTTATCACGCACAAAGTTAGAGAATAATTCCAGATTTTTTTTCATCTTTGTGCAACTTTTTTGAAGGAATGTAACGTCTAATGCATGAAAACGGCTTAAAGCCACAAAACAATTAACAACGACTTAAAAGAAATAAGACAATGAGAAAGACGATTCTGACACTCGCAATGATGCTGATGATGGCACTCGCCGCCACGGCGGCACCGACCATCAAGGCGACACCTGCCAGCAAGGCTCATGTGGCCATGAAAGGCGACTCGGTAGTCGTGACCGACGGCGACAAGTCGGTTACCGTGAGCGGCTTGGACCTGCAGAAGGTGAATGAGAAAATCAACGAGGCCCTGGACGATACCCTGACATCGGGCGGCACCACCGTGGAAATCGATGGCCACAAGGGCGAACTTGCTCCCGAGGACATCAAGGAGATCAGCAACCAGTGGGCTAGTGTGGCCAAACAATGGGCCATCAGCGGCTCTTTCTGTTTGCTTGGACTGGTAGCCCTGGTGCTGTTCTTCCGCTTCTTGAACCGCCGCAACAAGTACCGTGTCATCGAGAAGGCTATCGAGAACAATTATCCCCTCAACGAGCTGTCACTCAATGATGTGAAGCGCAGTGCCATCTATGTGCAGCAGCCTGTCGTTACCGCTGCTCCCCCGGTGCAACCTGGCCAGGTGCCTGTAGGTACTCCCATCAGTGGCCAGACGCCTAATGATCCCATCGTGATGACCGATATGGTCAACTGGCGCGCCTTGATGCCTGCTGTCAAGTGGATTGGCTGGGGTACTTTGCTGGTACTCTTCAGCGTAGCGATAGGGGATTTCGAAAATCCGTTCTGGCCCATCGGCTTGGCCCTGATTTTCGTGGGCGTTTGCAAGGGATTTATCCTCTACAAGGAGCAAAAGGCCCTGCAGGAGGCTTGGAAGCGCGGCCAGCAGATGCCACCTCGTGAGCCCATGCGTCAAGGCCCCCCCGTGCCTCCCGCCTTTGACCAGGATTACAAGGAGGACGAAAACTCACCCTTCCAGCCCTATTAATTCCGAGTGTCTAACATGAATCTTAGCAGCTTGGCTTGAGGCCAATAGAAGATAAAGTAACAGAACAATGCTGTCCAAGCTTGATGAAATAAGACTGCTGTCGCAATGCGCCCTGGCTGACAACCGGGACGCATTCGGCAGGCTCGTCGAGGCTTATCAGCCGCGTGTGCGTCGGTTCTTGCTGAACCTGACCATGGGCGATGAGATGCTGACCGACGACCTGGCGCAGGAGACATTCATCAAGGCTTACGTGGGCATACGCGGTTTCAAGGGGCTTTCGTCTTTTGGTACCTGGTTGTACCGCATTGCCTACAACGAATTCTACTCCCACACCCGTCGCCATCAAGAGGAGCATGTCGAGGATATTGCCCGCCTGGGTGACGTCAGCACCGCAGCCGCTGACGCTGTCGACGCGTCGATGACGGTGCAGGAGGCTTTGGCATGCCTCAACGACAACGAGCGCGTTGCTGTCACCCTGTTCTATATCGAGGACCAGCCTATCAAGCAAGTGGCAAAAATCATGCAGATGCCCGAAGGTTCGGTGAAATCGTTCATTCACCGTGCCAAAGGCAAAATGAAACATTTTATTAACAGTTAATAGTTAATAGAGAATAGTTAAAAGTTGCTTTTCAATTAAGAATCCAAGAAGATATGAATACCAACGAAGAAGACAAGAAATTGGCGCAGGTGCTCAAGCAGGGCGCGCATGACCCAGGGGAGAACCCCTGGTTCACCCGCCGCGTACTCAACAAGCTGCCCGAGAAGCGACCTCGCGGGTCGTGGGCCACGACGGTGGTCTATGCCATTGCCCTTGTGGCTTGTGTACTGTGCTGGCTGATGATGTGGCGCGGTCAGGACTGGGGCGCCATCACCGTGCGTGACGTGCTCTACAATGTGATGATGGGTGTCGCAACCCTCACTGTCCTGTGGCAGACCATCGCCTCACTGCTCCACGAAGCCGATGTGTAGCCTGGTAGCGGATGTGACGGATGTGACGGAGATTACGGATTTGACGGATAAAATGGAGATGACGGGTTGATTATTGCCCGTCATCTCCATTATTACGGTTATTTCTGTCGGGAATTAGAGTCCCAGTAGTTTCTTGCTGCGAGTGAAGACCTGTTGGTCCTTGATTCTCTTTAACTGGTCAAGCAGCCACTCGGTGCTTACCTCCTTGTAACTAAACACCATGCCTTTTGTCAACTGGCTGTCAGGGTGTTCACAGCACCACCGCATGAATCTATCGGTGTCACGGTAGAAGAATACATCTACCAGTATGGTGAAATCGCCAAGCAGTTGCTTGGGCTCGGTGATGGTGCCTTTAGCCCCTTCAAGAAAAGCGTTCAAGCGGTCATACACGGTCGTGTCGCTCAATGGAGTCCATGAGAACACTTCCAATTGTCGCTTGTCGCGCCAATAGTTGGTCAGCAGTGTCGTGTCGGCACTAAAGACGGTGCCAATCTTGCCGATGGTGAAGATGCCATCATCACCGATTGTGACGGGGACCTCGTTGTGGATGAACCACAGGGTGGAGTCGGCGTCCACGCCGTCGCGCTGCACATTGTAGGAAATCCAGCGGCTGATATTGATGGGTTTGCCCCACTTGTCGGGCATGACCATTCGCATCGAGTCGATGCCCATGTGGCGCGTGTGCTCGTCGACGTCGTCCCAGTAGGACAGGTTCACTGCACCGCCGCACTCACCCAGGCGCATGAAGTCAATCAAGCCGTCCTTGCCGTATGTTGCCAGCCAACCTGTGCGCATGTCGCTGTAGGACGTATGTCCCAACAGCAGAGTGATGCCCTTGTCAGGGTAGTCCTTCACGCCCCACACACTTACAATTGTGTTCATTGTGTCCACATACATCATCTTGTCAATGCCAATGGCCTCGCAGGTAGCCAGGTCGAGAAACATGTGGGGAAAATTCTCGCCATCGTTGTCATAGCGGAGGTCATTGCTGCTAAGCATCAGCGAGTCGTCGCAGATGCCCGCATTGCACAAGAAGTCGTGCCCGTTGTTGATGCTGTCGCCCGGTTGCCACTTGCTCGTGCATGAAACAATGGCTAATGCCAGGATAATTAAAACAAAATGTCTCATATTCAATGATTTTAGTTTTCAGTTTTTAGTTTTCAGTTTTCAGTTGTCAGTTTTCAGTTGCCGGCAGATGCCAACTATTGACTATTCTTTATTAACTTTTAACTATTAACTGTCAAGTTTCCTGTAGCGAACGCGGGTGGGCTCTTCCTTGCCCAGACGCTTGAGTTTGTGTTCCTCGTATTCGCTGTAACTGCCCTCGTAGAAATAGACGTTGCTATTGCCTTCAAAGGCGAGGATGTGGGTGCAGATGCGGTCCAGGAACCAGCGGTCATGGCTGATGACTACAGCACAGCCAGCGAAGTCTTCGAGACCTTCCTCCAGGGCTCGCAGGGTGTTCACGTCGATGTCGTTGGTGGGCTCATCGAGCAACAGGACGTTGCCCTCCTCTTTGAGTGCCAATGCCAGTTGCAGGCGGTTGCGTTCACCGCCCGAGAGCACGCCGCACTTCTTCTGCTGATCCACACCGCTGAAGTTGAAGCGTGACAAGTAGGCACGGGCGTTGACATCACGTCCACCCATGCGCAACAGTTCCACGCCACCCGAGATGACCTCATAGACGGTCTTGTCGGGGTCGATGCTGGTGTGCTGCTGATCGACATAGACTGCCTTGACGGTCTCGCCGACCTCAAACACGCCGCTGTCGGGCTTCTCCAAGCCCATAATCAGGCGGAACAGGGTAGTCTTGCCGGCGCCGTTGGGACCGATGACACCCACAATGCCGTTGGGGGGCAATGTGAAGTTGAGGTCGTCGAACAGCAGTTTGTCGCCAAAGGCCTTAGCCACATGCTGTGCCTCGATGACCTTGTTGCCCAGACGGGGACCGTTGGGGATGAAGATTTCGAGTTTTTCCTCTTTCTCCTTGACGGTCTCGTTCAGCAGTTTGTCGTAACTGTTCAAGCGCGCTTTTCCTTTGGCCTGACGGGCCTTGGGAGCCATGCGTACCCACTCGAGCTCGCGTTGCAGGGTTTTCTGGCGCTTGCTCTCGGTTTTCTCTTCCTGGGCAAGTCGTTGGGTCTTCTGTTCCAGCCAGCTGCTGTAGTTGCCCTTCCAGGGGATACCCTCGCCACGGTCAAGTTCCAGAATCCAGCCAGCCACGTTGTCGAGGAAGTAGCGGTCGTGTGTTACGGCGATGACCGTGCCCTCGTATTGTTGCAGATGCTGTTCCAACCAGTCGATGGACTCGGCATCGAGGTGGTTGGTGGGCTCATCGAGCAGCAGGACGTCGGGTTTCTGCAACAGCAGGCGGCACAGCGCCACACGGCGACGCTCACCACCGCTCAGGTGCTCAGTCAACTGGTCGCCCTCGGGACAACGCAGCGCGTCCATCGCACGTTCCAGCCGGTTATCCAGGTTCCATGCGTCGGTAGCATCGATGATGTCCTGCAACTCGGCTTGACGGGCAAATAGTTTGTCCATCTTTTCGGGGTCCTCATAATACTCGGGCATGCCGAACTTGAGATTGATTTCCTCAAACTCCTTCAACGTGTCCACCACGTGTTGCACGCCTTCCTGCACGACCTCCTTGACGGTCTTGGTCGGGTCGAGTTGCGGGTCCTGGGGCAGGTAGCCCACGGTATAACCTGGTGCGAAAACCACTTGGCCTTGATATTGTGTTTCCAGACCGGCAATAATCTTCATCAGGGTCGATTTGCCCGCGCCGTTCAAGCCAATGATACCGATTTTGGCGCCATAGTAGAACGAGAGGTAAATGTTCTTGAGAATCTGTTTCTGGTTCTGCTGGATGGTTTTGCTCACGCCCACCATCGAGAAGATGATTTTCTTGTCGTCAACTGTTGCCATAATAGTTGTTATATATTTGAATTATCTTTATCTGAGTTCATTATCGTTTACAGGTGCTTGGTCAGCGGCGTGTCGTCCCATGAATTGACTATGGTAGTCAGCCACAGGCGAGCTTCGGGGTCCTCCAGGCGATTGATTTCCTTGAGCAGGGCGGGGCGTTCATCACGGGGCACCTTGAAATTGGGCAGGAGCCGGTTGTCGCGGTTACCGGGCGCCGAGAGCCATCTGAGGAAGCGCTGGGGATTGATGTTGTAGAGTTTCAAGACATCCAGCGGGAAGGGGTTGTAGGCATAATCGGGGCCGTAGGCCTCAACGACCCTTGGCTCATAACCGTTCCAGAAATCCATGATGCTGGGGTCGTGCAGTGAGCAAGCCAGCAGGTCCCAGATTTTGAAATCCATGGCGGCATATTTATCGACCTGTCCTTTCTCCATGGTCACTTGTTGCTGTTGTATCACGAAGTGCCCCTTGTCATTGATGGTATAGCTTTGATCCCATGCCTGCTGCCACTTGGGAGAACCTTTGAGTCCTTTGTCATAATCCATGAGGCAGGAACCCATGAGGCGATGGAGAACCAGGCTGTTGTTGCCGATAGAGACGCGGCTGTCAAGTGTAAGGACGTTATAATTCTCAGGATCCATTGGGTTGATGCGCCACAACAGGTGCAACTCTCGCAGGCTGATGGCGTCAAGCAACTGCCCTTGTCGGTTATAGGTCATCAGATGCACACAGTATCCGCTGCTGCTGCCTGCATAGTATGCTGCCAGCGTGTTGGCATTTCCCACATCTCGCACACCCAGCAGAATCCATCGGCTCATGACGTCAGTGAAATCGATACCGGCAGGCACGATGAGTGCCTGGTACTGCTCGGCTGTTAACTCTTTGCCCTCGACCTCGTTGTCATCCTGCTTAGGGTCTCCGCAGTAGATGTCGTTCATGACGATACTGTCGCCCAGCACCAGCTTGTCGTCGATATTGATGCCCAGACGATTCAGAAAGTCAAATTGTTCGTTAGACGATTTGCTGCAGCCAGAGCACACCGTCAACAGCAGTGTCGTTATCAGTATGATTAGGGTTGTATAGCAGGTTCTCATAAAAATCAGGAATCTTTTTCCCTGCAAATTTAGTCATAATAATCGAGTTGGTGTGCATTATTGGTCAATTTAGTATTCATGATGAATGAAATATCGGGAAAAACCAGTATCTTTGCACCCTAATGGAAGCGAAAAACAAACTCGATATCCAGCATCCCGAAGCGTGGGAATTGCTTGTCGCCATCGGCGAGAAGCAGGTGGATTATATCCTCTACACGCCTTCGGTAGCCAATTCGCTGATAATCGGTCAGGTAAAGTTGACTGACGGGTCGTTGGAGGCGCTCGAAGATGCCATCTATAACACGCCAGAACTGTTGAACGAGTATCATCGTGTGAGGGTCTTGGTCCATGCCCGTCATTTCGTGCTGTTGCCCATCGAGACGAGTGATGACGACTGTGCGTCGCTTGTTCGCGAGGCCTTCCCCGACGATGACGGGGACACAGCCGTGTGTCCTATGCCCCAGAACGGAGTGAAAAGCGTGTTCCTGATGCCTCGCGGGATGCAGGCTTTCCTGGGACGTACATTCAATTATCCGGCGGTGTATCACTACCTGATGCCGCTGTGTGAGTATTTCAAGGGTCAGAACCGTGGCAACGACATTTCCCGTATGTTCCTCCACCTGAATGCCGTGAGTATGGACATGGTCGTCTATCGTGACGGTGCCTTGATGTGTGCCAACAGCTACCCGTTTGCCAATGCCGATGATGCGGTATATTTTGCCCTCAATGCCTGGACTACCTACGGCCTCGACCAGTTGACCGATGAACTGCAACTTGCCGGCGATGGCGACCTGCGCGCCGCCATGACGCCCGCATTGAGGAAATTTGTGAAATTTGTGATGCCTGTCGTCTATCCCGCCGCCGCGATGCGCTTGGGACGCAATGCGATACAGGCACCGCTGGACTTGATACTGCTTGCCCTATGCGAATAATCAGTGGAAAATACGGGCGCCGCCGCTTTGACGTGCCCACTAATATTACCGCCCGCCCTACAACCGACATGGCGCGTGAGAACCTCTTCAATGTGCTGGGCAACATCATCGACCTGGAAGGCAAGACGGCGCTTGACCTGTTTGCTGGGACGGGGGCGATGAGTTTTGAATTCCTCTCGCGTGGCTGTGCTCATGTCACGTCGGTGGAAAAAGCCCGCACTCAGGCCGAATTCATTAAGAAAGTGCAAAACCAGTTGGGTGACCCCAATCTGACGCTGGTCCGTGGTGATGTGTTCAAGTTTATTGCTACCTGCCGTCAGTCATTTGACATCATCTTTGCTGATCCTCCTTATGATTTGCCCCGATTCGGAGATATTCCCGAGTTGGTGCTGCAATCGCCGCTGGTGCATGAGGGCACGCTGTTCATCATGGAGCACCCGCGTGAGCATGACTTCAGCGCGCTGCCCCATTTCTCGCAACAACGCGTTTATGGCAAGGTCAACTTTTCCCTGTTTGAAATCGGCGATACCAATCCAGAATCATGAGAATCCCTTTATACTTGAGATTGATAGCCATTGCGGGACTGATGGCTGCTGGGGAGCCCATGGCATCCCAGACATTCATGCCCGCAGATAGCGCTAACCGTGTGATGTCACCCACCGTGGTCACTGCCGAGCAAGTGAGCCAGCAACAGGTGACGAATCCACTGGAAGCCATCAATGGACGTGTTGCAGGTGTGACCATCCAGAAAAGCAACAATGGCGCCGCCGCGATGAATGCCGTGCGTGTGCGCGGCACCACATCGGTCACGGGTGGCAACGACCCGTTGATTATCGTTGACGGCGTGTTCGGCGACCTGAGCACACTATCATCGATTTATCCGTCGGATATCGAGAGTTTCACTATTCTCAAGGATGCCAGTGAAATTGCCCAGTATGGTTCACGTGGCGCATCGGGTGTCATCGAGGTCGTCACCAAGAAGGGCGCTGCCCATCGGGCCACCGTCACCTATAACGGCCAGGTGGGTCTCACCCACGTGAGCAAAAACCTCAAGATGCTCAACGCTGACGGTTATTGCGATGCCGTCAAGGCCCAGGGCAGCATGCTCATCGACAAAGGCTTCAACACCGATTGGCAGAAAGCTATCCAGCAAACTGCCTTTGTTCAAGATCATCATGTGGCTTTCATGGGCGGTGGCGATCACTCGGGCTACCGCGTGTCGCTCGGATATATGGACCATGACGGGGTCATCCTGCACGAAAAGTTACGCAACTTGACGAGCAACATGAACATGTACCAACGTATGTTTAGCGACCTGCTGACTATCGAGGTGGGCATGTTCGGCAATGTGCAGAGAGAACGCACTGCTGTTTACGATGAGCAGAAGACCTTCTACTCGGCTCAAGCATGGAATCCCACCTTCGGGACCGAGAGAAACAGTGCCGGAGGTTGGGACGGCTTCACCTACGCCAACCAGATTAACCATCCGCTGGCACTGATGGACAGCCGCACCCAGGACAAGACAACCCACCTGAGTACCCATGCCAAACTTATATTCAACCTGACGCCCAACTGGAAACTTTCGTTCTTAGGTGCTTACAGTCACAACGAGGTCGAGACGGCACAATTCCTGCCGACAAGCATCTGGAGCGGCGGCAAAGGCTACCGCCGTACCGCCAAGACCGAGTCTTGGCTCGGCAATGCCATCGTGACATGGGACAAGACGCTGGGGCACAACCATTTCAACGTGATGGGGCTTGCCGAGGTTGAGCGCAACATCCACACGGGATTCTTCACCACCACAACAGGTTTCTCAAGCAACGATATCGGCATTGACGCCATCCAATCGGGTTCCGTGACACTATGGGAAGGCACAGGCAGTTACCGCAAAGCACCGTCGCTGGTTTCATTCATGGCACGAGTCAACTATGACTACGATAACCGTTATCTATTGACCGTCGCGGCCCGTACCGACGGCTCGTCAAAGTTTGCGAGAGGCAACAAATGGGGTTTCTTCCCCTCGGTCTCGGCTTCATGGAATATCGGTAAAGAGTCATTTTTGAGCGATGCCCGTTGGCTTGATGACCTGAAGTGGAACATCGGCTACGGTCTGGCGGGTAATCAGGGCGCCGTAGACAGCTACATGGCGCAAAACGTGCTCACGCCTGCGGGCATCGCTCCAGTGGGCCAAAACATGGCTGTAACGCTCGATGTGCTGCTCAATGCCAACCCAGACCTCAAATGGGAAGTGAAGCACAGTTTCAACACCGGCTTGAGCGCTGCTTTTTTGGGCAATCGCATCATTACTTCGCTTGATTTCTATGTTTCCAAGACGACCGACATGCTCTACCTTTATAATGTGGGCGTGCCGCCTTTCAGTTATAACAAGTTGCTCGACAATCTGGGTTCGATGCGCAACAGTGGTGTTGAGTTGGCACTGGGCTTCTCGCCTCTGATTTCACGCGATATGGAATTGAATATCAACGCCAATATCGCCTATCAGTCCAACAAACTGCTCTCTTTGAGCGGCTATTACCAGGATTACTGGCTGGAGGCTCCCAGCGAGGTGGCCCTGGTCAGCCTGAACGGAGCCGGTTTCCACGGTGGCAGCAATCAAATTGTCTATCAGATGGTGGGACAGCCCTTGGGCGTGTTCTACCTGCCGCATTGCACGGGTCTGAAGAGTGACGGACGTGGTGGTTATGAGTATGAAATCGTTGACCTTGACAATACTGGTGACATCAACATCTCCAATGGCATGGACCGCCGCGTGTGTGGTCAGGCGATGCCTAAGGTGTTGCTGGGCAGTAACATCAATTACCGTTTCAAGCAGTGGGATGTGACCTTGCAGATTAATGGAGCCTTTGGCCACAAGATTTACAACGGCACAGCCTTGACCTACATGAATATGACCAATTTGCCGGGTTATAATGTTTTGGCCGATGCTCCCTCTCGCGCCATCAATGACCAGACTGCAACAGACTACTGGCTGGAACGCGGCGACTATATAGACTTTGACTATCTCACTCTGGGCTGGAACGTGCCCTTGGGCAAGAAACTGATGCGCACCATCAGTCGCCTGCGACTGGCGCTCACAATAAATGACCTGGGTACCATCACGGGTTACTCGGGTCTGACACCTATCATCAACAGTTCATCGGTCAACAGCACCTTGGGCGTCGATGACAAAAACATCTATCCCGTGACTCGTTCTTATCATTTGGGTGTTACCTTAACCTTCTAATTTTAGATTATCATGAAACGATATATCACTTATAGCCTGCTGATAGTCGCTGCCGCATTGATGCTGGCTTCATGTGACAAGTTCCTCGAGGATAACCCCACCGACCGTTTGCCTGAGGACGAGGCTTATAACACGGTTGCTGACCTGTGGAATAATGCCTTGGGCAGTATCTACCTCAACATTGGCGGTAGTGCTCCCTCCCAGGGATTGCAAGGCACAGCACGCGGCGTGTGGGACCTGAACACCTTCTCGACCGACGAGGCGATGATTCCCACAAGAGGTACCGACTGGTATGATGGCGGCACCTGGCAGAACCTGTTCCTGCATTGCTTTGGCAGTGTCGATTTCACGGGTGGCACATGGAATTACCTCTTCAAGGAGGTGCTCGCCTGCAACCGGGCCATTGAGCGCATCGATGCGTTTGAAAAGGCACATCCTGACAAGGACGTCAAGGAATTGCGCGCCGAGGCTCGTGCCCTGCGTGCGATGTTCTTGTTCTATGCCATGGACCTTTATGGCCGTGTGCCTGTCTTCATGAGTTCCACCCCCACAGTTCAGGAGATAAAACTGCAGAACCGTTCGGTAACGTTCAAGCACATTGTAAGCGAGTTGCAAGCTGCCGAGAGTGACCTTTCTCCTGCGCAGAGTCGCAAGTTTGGAGAATATTATGGTCGCATGACGTCCTCTGTAGCGCAGTTCCTCTTGGCGAAGGTGCTGTTGAATGCCGAAATCTATGCTGATGATGATTGGACCGATGCCCAGCACCCTGATGCCTCGACGATGATGTGGGACGTCTATGGCAAGACTCTGAACACCTGGCAGGCGGTGGAGCGATACTGTGATGCTATTTCAAGCAACGGTTTCGAACTGGCGGCAAATTTTAAGGACAACTTCGACATCAGCAACGAGGAGTCCCCCGAGTTGATATTCACCATACCGATGGACATCTACAACTATTCTAACCGCTTCAGTCAGCAGTTCCGCTCGTTGCATTACAACCATGCGTCGGCACTGGGCCTGAATGGAGAGAACGGCCCATGTGCCACGGTCGAGGCGATGAAGACATTCGGCTATGGCAAAGGTGATGATACCGATAAACGCCTGTACTTGACGTATTATTATGACCAGGTCTTTCATGACCAGACAGGTGAACCCGTCACGCTCGATGACGGAACGCAGTTGGTTTACTACCCGATGGCGGTGAAACTCGACCTCACAAATGACCCGTATGAGAAGACGGCTGGCGCAAGAATGAGAAAATATGAGATTGACCTGGCAGCGATGAGCGATGGACAGCTGCGCCGCAACGACATTGTGCTGTTCCGTTATGCCGACGTGCTGTTGATGCAGTGCGAGGCTATGCTGCGGGATGGCAGAGCTGGTGCCCAAGCCGATGCCTTGCTCAATCGGGTGCGTCAACGTGTCGACATGGCTTGGCGACCCGCCACGCTCGACAATATACTCGAGGAACGCATGCTGGAACTGGCTTGGGAGGGATGGCGCCGCAACGACCTCATCCGCTTCGGCATGTTCACGCGACCTTACACCGACCGTCCGCAAACCGAAGCCGACCGTTTGGGCTACACCCTCGTGTTCCCCATTCCCGTCGTGACGCTCAGTGCCTGCGGCAGTGCACAGAATCCAGGATATTGAAGAAATGTAAGATGACAGACGAATCAAAATATATCACCCGGTTGGAGCAGCATGACGTGAAGCCCACGGCGCTGCGCATCCTGCTGCTGCGCACAATGATGGCGCACGATGACGCCTTCTCGCTCCAAAGTCTTGAAGATGAGTTGGATACTGTCGATAAATCGACCATTTACCGCACCATCACCCTGTTCTTGACCCACCACCTCATCCATGCCATCGACGACGGCACAGGCATGTTCAAGTATGCCGTGTGCAGCCCGGATTGCCATTGTGGTGAGGATGACGGCACCATCGACCACATGCATGCCCACTTCAACTGCGAGAAGTGCGGCCGCACCTTCTGCCTGCAGACGACCCAGGTGCCGCTGGTCGCTCTTCCCGGCAATTTCCAGGTACACAGCATCAACTATGTGCTTAAGGGACTTTGTCCCGACTGTGCTGCAAATCAATGAATTATAAAATAGGAAAATAGATATGAAGACAGTTACTCGCTGGTTGCGCAACATATTGATTTTCTTTTTCGCCTCGACGATATTGGCGGTGGTGATATTGAAGTATATCCCCGTTTACATTACCCCGTTGATGCTCATCCGCGCTGTGGAACAGATGATTGACGGTGAGGCTCCGCAGATTCATCACCATTGGGTCCCGCTGGAGCGCATCAACCACAATCTGGCTCAAGCGGCAATGGCTAGTGAGGACAACCTGTTCCTGCAGCACAAGGGGTTTGACTTGGAGCAGATTCAGAAGGCGCAGATTGCCGCACAAAAGGGCAAACGCCAGCGTGGTGCGAGCACCATCAGCCAGCAGACGGCCCGCAACGTCTTTCTGTGGCAGCACCGCTCATGGCTGCGCAAGGGCCTGGAAGCCTATTTCACATTCCTGATTGAAAGCATTTGGGGCAAGGAACGCATCATGGAGGTCTATCTCAACTCCATCGAAATGGGAAAAGGCATCTATGGCGCTGATGCCGCTGCCCGCATCAAGTTCGGTACGACACCCGATAAACTGACAAGGTCCCAAAGCGCTTATATTGCCGTCTCGCTGCCTAACCCCCTGCAGCGCGACTGCGCTCATCCCACACCCAAGATGAAGAAGATGCAACGCACCATCCTCAAGCGCATGAATCAGATTGACCAGTTCCCTGAAGAAGTTTGCGCCCAGTAACCCCTCATCAGACAACTATTTTTCAAACAACTATTTTTCAAACAACAATAACAACATGGAACAACAAGAACAACCTCATTATTGTTGTTGATGTTGTTTATTGTTGTTCAAGTTGTTTGAAAAAATGGTTGTTTGATAAAGTTATAGGGTGCAGAAGAACGTGACCAGGAAGGGCACCGAGAAATCCACAAGAAAACCATGGAATAGCGAGAGCAGCACAAAGTTCTCGCCACTGTATCGTGTGATGATGGGTAGGGTGGTGTCCATTGTTGTGGCACCGCCGCAAGAGATTGGTGCCAACGGTCCGAAAAATCTGACTAACAACGGTGCCCCCAGCAGTGTAAATATTTCGCGGATGATATTTGCCAGCAGTGCCACGGTGCCCAGTTCGGGACCGTTGTACTGCGTGATTAGGATGCTCGACAGGGAATAGTAGCCAAAGCCCGAGCCCACGGCGAGACACTCCGTCAGGCTGCGACCGGGCATGCCCAGCGAAGCGATGGCTGTAGCCGCGAGTGTGCCGGTGATGGTCATCAGCGGCAACAGCATCAGGCGCGGGTCCAACTTGGTGAATGACTTCAGCAGGGTTGTGTTGTTGCCTACCGTCATGCCCACGCAGAAAAGCAATGCGCACAAGGTCAGGAAACTCACGTTGCCATAGGCGTTCAGGTCGGGCAGCCAGTGCATCACGCCACAGACTATGCCTAGAATGAAAAAGCCGACGATGATGAGACTGCCTTTCATTTGCCGTCACCTCCTTTCTGCCTTGACACCCATTTCCACAGTGCCCACGAGAACGCTATCGTGCCGAATAGCCCTGAAAGTGACAGCCACAGCGCTTCTACTCCCAGATGGCTGATGCCCTGGATGACCTGCGGATTCTCGCCGACTTCCACGCCCAGGAAGAACAACAGCAGCCAGATGAGCACCGTCACCGCGTGAGGCACCACCCGCAGCCGCCGTTTCCTCATCAGGACCCCGACCGCCATTCCACTAAGCATGATAGCAACAACCTTCAACATTATTCAGAAGAAAAATAACCCTATGGATATTTTTGGATTTTCCACCTCAAAGAGTCTATTGGTAAAAGCTTTGATGTGCAAGAAAAGCTCTTGTTCCGTCGATATAATAGGTTAAATAATTGAAAACTATAGTTCTGCAGATAAATTGAATTAGGATAAGTTAATAGTGCTTTCGCGTATAAAGTCTGCATCTTGCCACGGCATTAAAACAGAGTCATGGCCTTGACGTCCGATATAGTCGATATTAAGTTTACAACTCGTTTGCTTGAAGAACACGCAAGTTTTAATGATTGATTGGCTGTTAATAGCTTTAAACTGTTCAATATAGTACTCTATCGTGCCTCCAGTGTGAACTTCTCCAGCTACAATAAGAATCTTTGATAAGAATTCTTCTGGTATGTTGATGTTATTAATGGGGAAAATGGATATAACTTTTTTGCCGATATATTTACGATCGACACAGAAAATGGGTTTGTTTTTAAGATTATAAGATATGAGTGAGCCGAATATGGACCCACCACGACCAATGAAAAAAATGAGTGTTGGAATAAATTTATCATTTTCCATCATTTTGGCCAATCGTCTAGCCTCCTTAGACACCCTTTTCATGGAAGAACGCCGAAAAAAGTGGAGATTAAACCAAGAAAACAGGGGTTTGTGTCCTTGCTTCTTTTTGCCTTTTCTGACGACAATAATCAGATTCCCAACCTTTGCTATTGCGCCAATAAGCGCTGCAATTGCAGTAATCACCGCTGCTATAGCGGCAGTCCACTCGGGTCCAATAATGAATAAGGATATCATAAATTGAAAATATGGATTATAGAATAATCTAAAGGATTACGTTGTAAAATAGTTTGATAAATCAGAGTATGTAGTATCGCTTAGGTGAATATGTTTCTACCCGATACGTATTCATTAATGACGTGACAAAGATATATCTTTTTACTTGAAATGGCAATCTTTTTTTATTGAGATGTAAATATAAAGTGAAATATAGTTGTATTTAATTATTAATGCTGTATTTTTGCAAAATGAAGAGGTATTATTAATGAATGATTCATGGATGTTCAAGAGTTAGATCAATTTTCCCGCCTAGCAGAAGCAAACAACTCAACTGTTTGGAGTGATATGATTGGTAGATATGAGATATCATTCACTGATCATTATATTTCATTGATTCAATCGAAAAACCATGAAATCCTACTGGATTCAGAACATTGTAAAGTGTTGTTGTTTAATGATCTAAATTGCATTGTTTCAATTGGTGGCTTCCAGGCTCATAATGATGGGAAATATTTAGCTGAAAAGAGATGCCTGCCTTTAGTGACAATACCGACGCAATTAGCAAATGATTCTTTTGGAACCAATAGATACAGTATAACTGATGACGAACAGAGTGCGTCGATTGAGACTGTTTTTCCTGTGAAAACAATTTTTGATATTCCTTATTTACAAGCAAATGGAATAGAGAAATCTTTGTGGGGAATAGGAGAGTTTATCGGTTTATATTTCTCAATAATTGATTATTCGATGAAGCATCATCTGGATTTTGATGGTTTGCTTTCCTGGATAGTTGAACAGACTCATGAGTTGAATTCCCTTTATGAGAACGGATGTGATGATAGAATAATTCTAAAAAGAATAGCAATTTTGTTAACAATAAAGTGCCTTGTTATGAGGACCAATGGGAACCACGAAATCGGTTGTGGAATTGACCATTCTTTTGCAAGGTGTTTTGAAAAGAATACTCAATTGCCCCATGGGAAATCTGTGTTTTTGGGCTCATTATTGGCTATCGTTCTTTTCCCAGAATGGCATAACTATGGTTTGTCAATGTCTATGTTGTTGAAATTGGGTAAAATGATGGGAATTACTGCAAAAGAAATACAATATCTGCAATCGTTGGACCTTCATGCTCTAATTAGGTTAGCAATTCAAGTGCGACCAAAGCGTTCTCAGTCATTGGAATCCATAATAGGAAAACAGTCTTATAGAATAGATAGAGCAAATGAACAAATACAAAGATTAGTATGGGAAGACTAGGATTAAAGTATATTATTGGGAAAACATCCGCTCCTATTCAAACTATTGTCAATGAGTTTGAATATGGAAGTACTTTTTTGCTTTCTCCAACTCAAAAAGAGATTCTTCCAAGTGGAGTAGGAGATTTAAAGTAGGTTCGATATAACTATTATTCATCATCTTCGGTATTAGAATTGTGGATTGATGACAGCTTTTGGTGCATGGATTTTTTCTTTGAGAAATTCATGACAATGTGCTTGTACAATCTAATGGATTTTGGGGATATATATCTTTCAGAAGTAGACTTATCAGACTCAAGTTTAAGAAACTATATCTCCAGAGAAAAGATTGCTTTAAGTGGTTTTCCTTTAAAAGGAACAATATTTAAACCATACTATCATCAGACAGCAGAAGAAAAAGTTGCACAAGCAAGACGTTTTATTGAGTTAGGGTGCAATGTGTTTAAGAATGATGAGTGTTTCTTTTTGACAAAAAAGAATTTATTCACTGAGGCAAAGTATATTCAGGCGGCCATTGGCTCTGCGGCATATTTTGTACCAAATATCACGGCCTATATTTCGGATTATAGTTTTATAGAGAGCCTTATAGAAATGGGTATAAACATATTCATGATAGATTACCTGATCTCTGGATTTGGTCCAGTTTTTGGGCTTAAAAAACGTTATCCCAAAATTAGTATATGGGGCCATCGAATAGGGTATGAAGCTATTAAGGGCAATATTTCTATGGATGCCTTACTTACCATTGCTCAGTTGTCTGGAGTCGACCTTTTGCATATAGGCACACCGTTACCACATGAATTAGATGAGAAAAAACTTTTAGTTGAAAAACAAAAAACACTTAATCCAAATTTTAAACCTATTTTCACGATAACAACTCCACAGGTATTGGATTATCTGTTGCCCGTTTTTGGAGATGATGCTATCTATCTTAGTTGTGGATACTATCGAGATCAAGATGGTAGCATAGATTGGGATAAGGTAAGGTCATGGTGTGACTCGTTTAAGTGAGTTATAAGGATTTAAGAAAAGTTTTAGAAATAAGTTTTTGATGGATTTTGGTCAAACTATTCAAAAGAGATAAATGAAAATAATGAAAACTAATGTCTCCCCGGTTATAATCATTGCTGCAGGTTCTTTTTCAGGGAAATCAATTATAGCAAATCATCTTGCTAATAAATATTGTTTTTCAGGAGTTTTATGCACAGACATGGTGCGGAATTTCTTTTATGTAACAACTAAAAATGAATCAATCTTCTCAACATCAACATATAAGATGTCTGTAGCGGCTTTAAACGAACAGAAAGAAATAGTATCTCAAACCATAGCGGGCATAATAGAGATTTATCGCAAGCGTGGTGAAAATATCATTATTGAGGGCATGCATTTCTCGGAGTCGTTTTTGTCCTCTCTTTCAGATAAGGATTATTTGTTGATAGGTCTAGATAATAAGTTGTCAGTAAAAGAAAAAGTTTTGTTAAAGAGAAAAACCACAAGAAAGGGCATTTCAGATAAAACTGAGAAAGAGGAAAAACGGATAGAAGAAATTCATAATGAGTTGTTGAATTGTTGTAAAAAAAATAATTTTCATATCATCGTATTTGGCGATATAGAAGTTGCTAAAAAGGAATGTGAGGTATTAGTTGAAGATTACCTTAAGAAAATGAAGTATTAATGGTTTCTTGTGTCAGTTAACAGAAGCCAATCAGTGTCCCGGCTAATGGATGGTTTGTTGTTTTAGGGAAAATGTGTATCTTTGCAGGAGTAAAATCTATTGACAAAAATGAAAACGATAAACAATTTGATTCTATTGGCAGCAGCAGCATTTCTGGTGTTGGGGGCTTGCTCGTCGCGTGGTGCTGTCGTGAAAAGCGACAGTGAGGGTGGTCATGATAGTCTTGACACTGCAGCGTTAGTGGAGCGCGTGCAGGAAATCTACGGCGCTGTTTTCAAGGTGTATAACGAGGCAGATTCGCTGCGCAATCTGGATATAGACTCCATGATGACAAATGATGTGTATGAGCGACGTGCCGATTTTGAAGCCAACTACTGCAGCAGCGAGTGGAACACGCTCATGAAAAAAGTCAATGAGATTGACAGCCTCTATCATCAAAATGAGATGGGTTTCTGGGATTTCGACTATTGGATTATGGGTCAGGATTGGCATAACTTGTCCGTCAGTGACGTGAAGGTTGTCGAGAGGATCGGCCCCTGGGCGGAAGTTGATTTGAATCTGCACAATTTTGACAAGGTCACCCCGCTGTGCCTGACGATGAAGCTGGAAAACGGCACATGGCGCATCGATGATTTTGCGGACAAGGAATTTGGCACCGGCTTCAAGCAGGCCATGCAGGAGTACATCGCCAACGAGACCGCCGAAGCCAAGAAAAAATGAAAAGAATACTACTTGCAATAATCATAGCCGCCGCTGCCTGCCTGATGGCGATGGCGGTGCCTGCCAAGCCCGTTCCTTTCACTCATGTCCAGAGCGATGGCTCGACGGTGACGCTGGTGATGCAAGGCGGAGAGTTCAACCACTCGCTGATGACGTTAGACGGCTTGACAGTCGCCCTCGATCAGCATGGTGACTATTGCTACACTGCCGATGGGCAGTTAAGCAATGTCCTGGCACACAACGAGGGATTCCGTGGCATTGAGGAAGTGGCGTTTATCACAGCTTATAGTGACCAGATGACGCTCAAATCACGTCCTCATCGCATGCCGCGTCGTGAGGATAATGACAACCCTCAAGTGCCCACGAAGGGTTCTCCACGCATTCCTATCATCCTGGTCAACTACACCGATGTAAAATTTATCGACTCTGATCCTTTGGCCACTTTCCAGAACCAGTTCAATGAGAAGAACAAGAGTTGCCTGCATTACTTTGAATCGCAGTCACGCGGGCAGTTCTCGCCCCGCTTCGAGATTCTGGGTCCTGTTGACTTGCCCCATAACCGCGCCTACTATGGCGCCAACGTGAATGAATATGACGCGCAACTGGGCACGATGATTTATGAAGCCTGTACAGGAGTTGACAATGTCGATTTCTCAAACTATGACAACGATGGTGACGGTCAGGTCGATGTAGTGGTAGTGCTCTATGCCGGTGTAGGCGAGGCCCAGGCTTGGCGCACCGTCCCCGAGAGCGTTTGGCCCTGCCAGTGGGATATGCAGGAGTGTTATGACTGGGGTTACAGCACGACAGGCCCGTTCCAGCTCAACGGTGTCACCATCGACAGGTTTGCGGTTTTTAATGAACTGGAGGGCAGTAGCAATTACAGCACTGTTATCGATGGTATCGGCACTTTCTGCCACGAGTTCGGTCACTGCCTGGGTTTACCAGACTTCTATCCGACCAACAATGGCTCTGCCTATGGCATGAGCAACTGGTCCATTATGGACCATGGCTGCTATCTTGACAATGGCAACACGCCATGCGGTTATACCTCCTATGAGCGCCATTTTATGGGCTGGATGGACCTTATTGACCCTGTCGAGGACACCCAATATACACTTTCACCCCTCAACACCGACGAGGGCACAGCGGTGAAAGTCACCAACGATGTCAACCCCAATGAATATTATCTGCTGGAATACCGCACTAAGACCGATTGGGACGCGTACCTTTCTGCCGAGGGTATCCTGATTTTGCATGTGGACTATAGCAAGTCAGCGTGGGATAACAACACCCCCAACAACATTAAGTCCCACCAGCGCATGACCATCATCCCTGCCGATAACGTCTTGTCGGGTTTTACCAACATGACTGACACCTGGCCACAGGGTGACATCAATGCACTCACCGACACATCCATACCTGCCGCCACGGTCTATGCGGGCGGTCTCATGCACAAACCCATTACCGAGATGGCTGTGGATGCTGAGAAACGGTTGGCTTCGTTCTGGTATATGAAGGCCGAGGAGCCTCTGTCTGGCGACGTGAATGGTGACGGAGAAGTCACTGTAGCCGATGTCAATGCTGTGATAACAGGTATCTTGAATGGTAGCGTCGATATGACGTGTGATGTCAACGGTGACGGAGAGGTAACCATTGCCGATGTCAATGCTGTCATTACTATTATTCTGACCATGCCAGAATAAGGTCATATTTGCCTCGTTTCCTCGACAGATTAACCATAGTTGGCGTTGGAGTGTTGTTTTGGCACCCCAACGCCATTTTTTAGAGATTGAAAGTGTGTTTCAGCATGAGGCGGTGGCATTTGGAGAGTGAAGGAATATTTCTTGAAAAAAGGTTGTTTTATTGAAAAAAGAGTTATAAATTTGCGGCATTCCTAAGGATTAAAGCTATCGTTTGTTACTAATTATTATAAAGCATTTTACAGTAATGATGAGTTACAAGAAGTTGTTTATAGTAGCTGCGTTTGTCCTGTTGACTGTGACAGGCATGATGGCGGCCGATGTCGATGCAGGAACCGCCCGAGCATCGGCAACAAGTTTTATCCGTTCCCAAGCATCGGGAAAGTTGATGATTGGAGCCACTCCTGACATTCGGCTGCAATACACCGAGCAGTCATCGGCCAACAATGGTAGTGCCGACTACTATGTGTTTGACGTAGATGACGGCAAGGCCTTTGTCATTGTGGCTGGTGATGACCGTGCTGAAGGTATTCTGGGTTATGGCGATGGCAAGGTCGATATGGCTAACCTGCCTTGTAACATGCAGTGGCTGCTGAACAGCTACAAGGAGCAGCTGGAATGGCTGCACTCCCATCCAGGAGCCCGTGTGAGCCGCGCTGAGGATACTGGCGATGCCACCGTTCCACCGATGTTGACCTGTAACTGGAGCCAGAGTGCACCTTACTGGAACCAATGCCCCATGTATAATGGTGAGCGTTGTGTGACGGGTTGTGTCGCCACGGCAATGGCCCAGGTGATGTACTACTGGCGTTATCCGAGCCGTGCACCGTCGTTGTCGGCCTACAGGACCCGTACGCACAGCATCAGTGTACCCACACTGCAAGGCAAGGTGCTGAATTGGGATGAGATGATTGACAACTACAGGGTTGTACAATACACCGAGTCCCAGGCCGATGCTGTTGCCACGCTGATGCGCTATTGTGGCCAGTCATGCCATATGGATTACAGTCCCGACGGCAGCGGGGCGTATGTGTCCCAACAGTTGTCGGGCATGCGTGCGTTTGGCTACAGCAACACGATTATGGTGGAGCGTTCCAGTTACAATCGTGAGGATTGGGATGCCATGATCAAGCAGGAAATCCTTCAGGGTCATCCCGTTTTGTTCTCGGGCAATGATAACCTTCAAGGAGGACATGCGTTTGTCCTTGACGGTTGCAATAATGGCCGTTATCACATCAATTGGGGTTGGGCAGGCACTGGCGACGGTTACTTCAGGCTTGATGCCTTCTCGGTCGAAGGCTATTCGTTCAACAGTTATCAACAGATGCTGATTCATATCTATCCCGATGTGATAGAGCATGAGGATGGCTATGACTTTGAGTCCGACGGTTTTTACTATATGTATGATGAGGACGGCACTGGTGTGTACCTTACCTATCGGGATACAAGATATGACAGCTACAGCGGTGATGTCGTTATTCCGTCCCAGGTGACGTATGACGGAGAAACGTTACCCGTGAGGGGTATCGGCCGAGGCTCTTTCAGGAATTGTGAGCGTCTGACTAGTGTCACTTTGCCGTCCACTATAACGGTATTGGAGGACTACGCTTTCAGGAATTGCACACGATTGGCCCGCGTAAACCTGCCCGAGGGCCTGACAAGTATTGGCGCTCAGGCATTTGCCAATTGCATGAATCTGGAGCGAGTGGAGTTGCCCTCCAGTTTGACCTCTATCGGCAATAAGGCTTTCCAGGATTGCTTCGCCTTGACCCATGTCGAGATTCCTACCCTGGAATCGTGGCTGCAGATTGCCTTTGTTGACCATTATGGCAATCCCTTGAGTTATGCTCATCGATTGTTTGTGGCGGGTGAGGAAGTTCACGATTTGGTGATTCCTGCATCGGTAGGCAAGGTGCCCCGCTATGCGTTTATTGAGTGCGAGGGATTGACGTCTCTCACGCTAGAAGAAGGTGTTACCGCCGTTGGTGTGGCCTCTTTTTCCTACTGCACCGGTCTGAAGAGCCTGTCGTTGCCGTCATCTCTCAGTACCATTGACGATCAAGTGTTCTTTGGTTGCACAGGGTTGAAGGAAGTTGTTCTGCCCGATAGCCTCACTGCCTTGAACTATGCTGCCTTTGCGTCGTGTTCCGGACTGAGAAGCATCAACATCCCTGAGGGCTTAACAGTTATCGACGATTATGTTTTCCACGACTGCGTCAGTCTGTCGTCTATCAGTTTCCCCGCTTCGATGGAGGCAATCGGATATGGAGCGTTCAATGGTTGCAGTGGACTGAACGAAGTGGTAATGTCTCCTGGTATCAAGCAGATTGGGGCAATCGCTTTTTCAGGATGTGATGCCCTTCAGAATCTGGTCTTGTCCGACTCACTCACCACAATTGGTGACGAGGCTTTTTCTGAGTGCTTCGCTCTGACCGATGTTGTCATCCCCGACAAGGTTACAGCCATCGGTGAGAAATCGTTCTTCAAGTGCATCTATCTCAAGCACCTCACGCTGGGCAGGGCCGTGGAAACGATTGATGACAGAGCGTTTGACAACAACCCGCGCATGGTCAGTGTAACCAGTCTGGCAACTGTGCCTCCCACATTGGCTACACCGAGCAGCTTCACGCGCAGCATCTATGATAAGGCGGTGCTCTATGTCCCGGCTGGTTTGCAACAGACCTACAAGCATTCGGGCATTTGGGGATGGTTTACCAGAATCGAACCCATCATCACCACGGCAACTGCCGATGTGAACCTTGACGGTGAGATTACCGTTGCCGATGTCAATGCCGTCATTTCGACCATCACGACTGGCGCCGGCGACTTGACGCGTGATGTCAACGGCGACGGCGAGGTTTCCATTGCCGACGTCAACGCCGTCATCAGCATCATTCTTCGCCCAGAACCCTAGATGATATAGGCTTCTCAGGTAGAGGCAGCTGTGTCATCATTCTTTTATTGCTGTTCTTATCGCCCGTCGCGTTAAGGAGAACGAAATAATAGAATGATGGCACAGTTCTTTTTTTGGGGGGGATAATCTGGTCCAAATTGTCAAGAATTTTGACAATTTTCGGATTTTTTCCAGTAATGAGGGGAATTTGTTGTAAAATTGCTTGTTTTTATGGTTTTTTATTGATAAGTTTGCACCATTCCAAGGAAAAAAGGAATCAAGTTGTTATTACTAATTATTATAAGCATTTGTGCAAACCGAACGTCATGAAAGTTTACTCTTCAGGATTGAGGTGTTGCCAAATAAATCTAAATTTTGGATGATTATGAATTACATGAAGTTTCTATTGACGGTTGTGCCAGCCCTGTTGATGACAGCGAGTATGGCAGCAGCCGATGTGGATGCCGATGTCGCTAGGGGGTCGGCGATGAGTTTTATCCAGTCCCAAGCGCAGGGGAAGAGGTTGAGAAACGGCAAGACGGAATTGCGTCTGGTTCATACCGAGCTGTCAACTGTCCGTGCGGGACATGCCGATTATTATGTGTTCAATACCGAAGATGATAATGCCTTTATCATCGTGGCTGGTGATGACCGTGCAGAACGGATTCTCGCCTACGGTGACCATGCCTTTGACGTTTCAAGTATTCCTGCCAATGTGCAGTGGTGGCTGGACCAGTACAAGGCTCAAATCGAATGGTTGGTCGCTCATGCCGCCGATGAGGATGGCGTTGCCAAGCCGCCCCGGCTGCGTGCTCTTGCTCGCAATGGCACGATAGAGCCGTTGGTTACTGCCCAATGGAGCCAGGACGCTCCCTATTACGACCAGTGTCCGGTCTATGATGGCGAGTACTGTGCGACGGGATGCGTCGCTACGGCGATGGCCCAAGTGATGTATTACTGGCATTATCCTGACTCGGTGCCCGCTTTGCCTGGATACAGGACTGAATACCTTGGCGTTTTGGTTAATGAATTGCCGGCAGCGCAACTGGATTGGGACAATATGATTGATACCTATAATAGAGGGTCTTACACCGCTGCTCAGGGAAATGCCGTTGCCGAGCTGATGCGCTATTGCGGACAGGCCTGTTTTATGGAGTACACTCCTGAAGCCAGCGGGGCGTATGAGATGGAGCAGCTTGCCGCGATGATTCAGTTCGGTTACAACTCCGATGCCGCTTGCCTGTATCGTTACAATGTGGATGATGAGCAGTGGAACAACATGCTGCTGGAGGATTTGTCGGCAGGACGGCCCATCTTGTACTGTGGTCATTCGGATTCGGGCGGCCATGCGTTCATCCTTGACGGTTATGACGGTGACAAGTATCACGTCAATTGGGGATGGGGAGGATACTATGACGGTTATTATGCCCTTGATGCCTTGGGCAAAAATGATTGGAAATTCCAATATAATCATTCCATGCTCTATCATCTTTATCCTGGCAATGGAAGCGAAACAGCGCCGAAATATGACTTTGAAATGGCAGGAATCTACTATAAAATTGATGGCGAAGCCGTTCAGGTGGCAAACAAGGGCATGGGCATGAATACCTACACCGGCAATCTGGTCATTCCCGAGTCGGTGGAGCACGAGGGCAAAACCTACCCCGTGACGTCTGTTGCTCCCAGTGCGTTCATGAATTGTTTGGGATTGACTTCGGTGACGTTGCCAGCCAGTATCAGGACCTTGGGCCGGAACGCTTTCTACAACTGCCGTTCATTGGAAAGCGTGCGCATTCTTGGTTCGGATATGACGATAGAGGACAGGGCTTTCGGTGATTGTCTCTCTCTCAAGTCGGTTTATGTCGATGACATCAAGTCGTGGTGCAGCATGACCTTCACTTCATTATCCTCCAATCCATTGACTAACTTTGCATCGTTATATGATCAGCAGGGGAACCTGTTCAGTGATGTTGTCATTCCAGCATCGGTGTGCGAGGTCAAGGAATATGCGTTTGCATTATGTCCCAATTTACGCAATGTCACGCTTGAGGAAGGGATTACATCGGTTGGCTATTGTGCGTTCTACTACTGTGAGGATTTGGCCTCGTTATCATTGCCTGGCTCGTTACAGGAGATGGGCTCCTTCGCCTTTGCCTATAGTTCGGTGAGCGAATTGGAACTGCACGACGGCCTTACGTCAATCGGCTATGCGGCTTTCACTGGATGCAGCAATTTGAGTCATGTGGAGATTCCCAACTCAGTGCAAAGTTTGGACTATACCGCTTTTTATGAATGCACGGGGCTGACATCTGTCAATCTGGGCCAGGGTGTGACTTATCTGGGGGATTATGTGTTCAATAGCTGCACTTCGCTGACGAACTTTGAAATGCCCAATAGCGTCACCTCAATCGGCTGTGCGGTGTTCGCCTTTGACGATGCGTTGGAGGAAGTGACACTCAGTGAGCATCTGGAGTGCATCCCCGAATACACATTCTACAAGTGCCCTGCCCTGAAGACGGTTACCTTACATGAGGGCATTACATCCATTGGATTTGAGGCTTTTGAGTCGGATAAATCATTGACTGCTATCAATATCCCCGCAAGCCTTAACTATTGCGCATCCTCGGCATTCAAGATGTGCTCCAAACTCCAGCGGGTGGATATCGCAGACCTCAAGGCGTGGTGCAACGTTACCTTTGAAGACCAGAATGCCAATCCGTTGAATGCTGCCAACCACCTCTATCTTGGCGGTGAGGAGGTGACGACTCTGGTTATCCCTGATAGTGTGTCAGCAATCAAGGATTATACGTTCGTCAACTGCCATGGCATCGTTGATGTCACAATGGGACAGAATGTGAAGTCAATCGGCGCCAGTGCTTTCCAGGGCTGTAGAAACATGAAGGAAATGATTGTAAGCGATGGCGTCAGCACGATTGGCGACAAGGCGTTCTATGGGTGTAACAAATTGTCAAGTTTGACCTTTGGCAATGCTGTGGATTCAGTCGGTGTGCAGGCGTTTGGCAACTGCAATTCATTGACTACCATTACAAGCCATGCTGTGACGCCTCCCGCAATGAGCGGCAAGAGCACCTTCAGCGACGGTACCTATAACCGTGCCACTGTCTATGTGCCGAGACCATCGCTGCAGGCCTACAAGGAAGCGCTGGTGTGGAGGCGCTTCAGCAATCTACAGGGTGCCAATTTCAATGCCGCCAGAGCAGACGTGAACGGTGACGGTGAGATTGGTCTGGCTGATGTTAATGCCTTGATAGCGGTCCTTGTCTATGGGCTGGATGATAGAGGCCTGGCTTGTGACGTCAACGGCGACGGCGATGTTACCATTGCCGATGTCAACGCTGTCGTTGCAGTGATTGTGGGTGAATAGGCTCATGACTTTAGTCGTGATGCCACTCTTGGTCATTGACCTGCATTAGCAATGTAGTAATTAAAGAGGGCGCACCGTCAACAGGTGCGCCCTCTTTGTAGCTTGAAATAACCTTGTAAGATGCAATCAATGGTCGGCAAGTTCTTCCAGTTTGGCGAGGAAGGCAATGCGTGCGCCTTGCAGCAGGCTGATTGCTCGCGGAACGATGTCCCCCAGTTCGGGCGTGGAGTCGGCAAGGATTTCAAAGGCGACCCACACACTGGTCTCTTTCTTGCCATCCGGGTCTTCCATTTCCATGGTGTAGAGCTTCACCACCTTGATGTTGCCGTTCACATCATTCATGGCCCGCATAACGGTTTCCTCGTTGTCCTCGGTGACGTCAAAGATGGCAGGCATCATCAGCCTGAAGTACTGTTCGTCATCTTCGTCCTTGAAATACAGGAAGTTGTAACCTTCTTTCTTGAATGCGATGCCAAAGGGCGTCTCGTGGGGACGGAAACCTTCCTCAGCGAGATAATCAATCATCAGTTTGTTTAAGTCCATTGTATTTTAGTTTTTAGTTTTAAGATGTCAGTTGTTGGATTATCGTTTCACATCGGTGATTAACGGAAGCCGACGTGTGGCAGTGAGTTGGTGCGGTTGATGCCTTCCATCTTGTCTCGCATCTCCTCGTATTCCTTGAGCAGCTCTTTGTTGATTGAGGGCTTGATGCCTTCAATGGTCTTGATGAGAAGGGCTTGGGTAATGTTTTCGTGGTTAAAGGCAGCAATGGTAGCAGCCTCGTTAACCACATAGGCGATGTCGCTTGCCACATAACCCTCAGCTTTCTGAGCAAGTTCCTCGCTGTTGATGTCTTCACATGGACGCCCCTTGAGGTAGAGTTCAAACATGAGTTTGCGCGCCGTTGTGTCGGGCATGGGAACATATACCTGCTTGTCGATGCGGCCTGTGCGCAGCACCGCGGGATCTACCTTGTCGGGACGGTTGCTGGTGGCGATGACAAAGATGCCGCGCTTGGAGCAGTTGTTGAGCTGGGTGAGGAACTCGTTGACTTCTCCGGCTTGATTGCTGCCCAAGTCACCAGAGCGGCTCGGTACGAATGCGTCAAACTCGTCGAAACAGAGCACTGTCGGGGCGTTTTCTTCTGCCTTTTTGAACAGGTCGGCGATTTTGCCCTGAGAACCGTGGATATAGATGGAACCCAGGTCACTCGCCTTGACAAGGATGAAGTTGAAGCCTGTTTCCTCGGCAAATTTTTCAGCAAAGAAGCTCTTACCGCATCCCGGGGGGCCGTAGAGCAGCATTCCGTTGGGAGGGGTGAGTTTGTATTTCTCGGCCAGTTCTTTGTCCTGTAGGATGAGGATAACGCGTTTGCGTAGCATTTCCTTGAGCTCGTCCATGCCTGCGATGTCCGAAAAGCCGTTACCGCCACCTCGCTTGACTTCAACATCGGCGCTGGTTTCACTGGCAGCCTGGGAGCGTGGCGTGCTCATGTCGTTTTGGTCATTCATGCTGAGTGGCAAGTCAAAGTCTTCATGAGCGTCGGCATCAGCATCTTCGGTGGCAAGTTTGCTGCGCACCTCACGCGCTGTCTCGCTTTCGTCCCCTTCAATCAGGTCGGCCATGATTTCCTCGACACAGCCGTAGCGGTCGTTGTAGCCCAATGCTAACCCTCGCTTGATGATTTCCTTGAGTTTCTTGTCCCTGATGCCATCGACATTGATTTCGCCTTGTTCGCTGCGGGCTTTCTGCACGAGTTTGATTTTCTCCTTGCGTGTCATGTCAGGAGCAAATTCCACATCCCAGGGCACTCGTCCTGTGAGCATCGTGTAGAAGACGCCAGTTGCGGCAAAGATGTCGTTGCGTTCGTCATATTTGCCGATGAAAGACTGCCCGCTGGCATATCGGGGATCCAGGTCGGCGGTGTCAAACTGCGGGTTGCCCATAAAGAACGTAGAGACATGCCCCAAGTCGATGAGTTCGGCTGTGCCGCCTGTCTTGCTGCTGAGCATGACGTTGGTGGGGTTGATGTCGTTGTGCAGGCAACCGCTGCCCAGGTTGTGCATGTATTGCAGGCCTTGCAGCATCTCAAGGAAGATTTTGGTTGCTGCCTTGGCGCTGAGTTTGCCCTTGCTTTGAATCATCTCGCTGAGCAGTTTACCGCTGAAGTAGTTGGCGACCATGTAACAGCAATCACCTTCCTCGTCACTGTAGCTGCCATTGTCCATCATGCTGATGATGTTCTTGTGCTTGATGATGCCCGACCAAATGATTTCCTTGACAGAGCCGTTTTCAATCAACTTCTCGGGCGTGTTCTTGAGGCGGTATATCTTCATGAAGTAAGGGTTGCCGTTCTCGTCCTCAACACGGTAACTCTCGGCATAAGGGTTATTCTTGATGAGATAAACCACATGCCACTTTTTGTCGATGAGTTGTCCTTCTTTTAGTATCATATCTAGTTGTCAGTTTTCAGTTGTCAGTTTTCAGTTGTCAGTTTTCGGTTGTTTGTTTTTCGCCTTGTTGCGGCGCTTTATCATGAAGTACCTGACAAGCAGGTGGGTGCGGTTAATCGCCAGGATGACAAGCAAAACGACAATGAAAGCTGTAGTCAAGCTGGTCAAAATGCTGTCGGCGTCGTAATCCTTGCCCATTTCACCCAGTTCCATGGGCTGATCGATGTCTTCGAGCGATGAGAGGGTGCGTTTCCACTTGATGACACCATCCTCGACATAGACCACGGCGGGGTTGCCGCGTGCGACCATCTTGAGTTCACTGTCGTCCATGTAGTGGATGGGATAACTGGCCATCGAGAGGTCCTGCCAATGTTCTATCTGGTTGGGTGTGGCAGGAGTAAGACCGATGACTTCAGCCTCGGCAACCAGTGCCGCGTCGTTGAGCTCGTTCAGGGCAAAGGAGTTGACGACACCCACCTGGGACAGGTCGGGGAATAGCAACAGCACGGTGCGGCGGCTGTCGGCCAGCACGTTAAGCGTGATGTCATTGCTGTTCTCGTCCATGATGGCGATGCTGTTGTCGTTTTGCCCGTTCTGCACAATGACTTTGCCGTGGGGGCGGCGGGCATGATAGCGGGTCACATATTCCCAGCCGTCACTCTCGTCGGGCAGACTGTCGATTGTGAACTCGTGTTCCTCGCCGTCCTTGGCATATACAAAGATAAAGTCGTCTTCGCTCTCGCTGTTGTCTTGCTCGTCAACGGTTGATGACACGAGCCGTGTCCCCACAGGGTAAGGCCGGTAGTCAATCAACGGCTGTGTGAAGTAGCCATAGTAGGCGACCGCCATGATAAAGGCAAAAGATGCCGCCATCACCATCCACTGCACGGCAGGGCCATATACCCCGCGCAACGACAGGTTGAACATCATCAGGTAGATGATGCCCAGCAGTAGGAGCAGGTTTTTGCCGAAGGTAGCCCAGTTGCTCAGATGCCATGCGTCGCCAAAGCAGCCGCAGTCGGGCACGGCACCAGTAACGGCCAGCCAGAGCGTCAGCGGCGTCATCACAAGCATCAACAGCAGAGCAATCCACAGTGAACTGCGGCGGTAGGCTCCCACAACGATTGCCACGCCCAGCATGAACTCGAGGGCGGCAAGAGCCACCGCTACAAACAGCGCTGTTCCTCCCCACTGGTCCATTCCCAGGGCAGTAAAATAGTCGTTCACCTTGTAGAAGGTGCCCCATGGGTCAACCCCCTTGGTAAATCCTGAGAAGACGAACACGCCACCCACCGTGAGCCTCATGAGCACGGTGAGCAGTCGGCACCATTTCTCTCCTTTTACCGCGTTGATAATCGCCTTGATGGTCATTGGTTCTCAGTTTTCCCGGTCTTCAGTTGGGTGCGGAATCCGCCGACAACTAAAAACTGGATACTCATCACTTGTTTGTCTCCTCGTTGTGCTTGATCAGGGCAAACACGCTGTAATTAATCATGTCCTGATAGTTGGCATCGATACCCTCGCTCACCAGCGTGGCACCATCGTGGTTCTCAATTTCCTTGGTGCGCTGGATTTTGGTCAATATCAGGTCGGTATAGCTCGAGATGCGCATATCACGCCACGCCTCGCCATAGTCGGTGTTCTTGGCAATCATCAGATTCTTGGTGGCGGTAATGAGCTCGTCATACAGTTCCAGGGCATGCTCGTTGGTGATATCCACCACGTCGCTGTAGCCCAGGCGCAACTGTATCAGGCCGATGATGCCGTAGTTGATGATGCCGATGAATTCGGGCCAGATGCCTTCGCCCACCTTGGTCTCGCCGTTGAGTTCCAGGGTGCGGATGCGTTTGGCCTTGATGAAAATCTGGTCGGTCACCGAGCGGGGACGCAGGATGCGCCACGAGGGGCCGTAGTCCTTCATCTTGTTGATGAACAACTCACGGCAGGTTGCAATGACCTCGTCATATTGTTTGCTGGTATCGTGCATAATCTGTAGTCGTGTTATTCCTTGTTTTAACCTACAAAGATACTACTTTTTCCTGAGCGTGACAACGGGTAATGTGACTTTTTTCGATTTGGCGCCATAAATCGAGATAAAACTAGAGCTGCACGCCCCGAATGAGAGGGGGCATGCAGCTCTTGAAGTTCTGTGAAAAGACCTGCGGTTAACGCAGAATCTTGCGTGATGAGCGGCTACCGTCGTTGTAGGTGGTGACGACGATGTTGATGCCGTTGAAGGGCTTGTCGCTCTCAATGCCCATCAGATTGTAGTAGCGGACGCTGACTACTGAGCGCGATGCTTTCACCTCCTTGACGGTGGTGACGTTGCCCATGGGATCACCATTGGAACTGTTGGGACTCGCCTCGATGGGGAAGATGATGAACTTGCTGTCTTCCAGGCCTTTGTATTCGCTCGTAAAGTACATGTTGGCATAGTTGCCCTGGCCATTGCCGTCGATGCGGCGCGGTCCGTTCAGGACTTGACCGGTAGTGCCGTTGTCACCGTTGCTCGGACCATAGCACTCATTGGGCTGGTAACCTTCGCCGTTGCCGCGTGCATAGCGGATGATGGCTTTAATCTTGTAGGCCTGGCCTGGCTGGAATATCTGCCACCAGGGCATACCGACGGCCTCCTCGTCAAAGAGTGACCAGTTGACTTTTATGCCGCCATACTGCATATAACCGTTGCTGTAGGGTCCGTACTCGCTGCCGTATCCACCAAGGGCGTTCTCGAGTTGGTCCTCGCTCAGGTATTGTAACTGCTCGTACATCTCTCCAGGGATAATCTTGCTGCGGTCCCAGTTCTTGGGCGCATAGAAACGTCCCGGGTCTTGCGGCAGGAAGCGTGCGACTGAAGTGTAGGGCTGATACTCGCCCGAGACATAGTCGCCATAGGGCTTCATCTGGTTCTCCTCGATATTCAGGTTGTCATACACAATCCAGGTGAGATAGGCGACCTCTTGAGGCTTGGGTGCGACATAGAACATCTTGCGAGGCTCATCGTCCAAGACTTCCCTGGTCACCTCACCGCGGAGCACTTCGCCGGTCTCGGGGTCAAAAATCCACTCGATGTGCGGCTTGGTGCGGTAAGTGCCCGTGTACTCGGCATTCTTGGGCATCCACTCGTTGTGGGTGTAGGAGAATACGATGGTGTCGTTGAAACTTGCCGATACATAGACGTTAGGCTCATAGCTCATACCCTGTCCCATGCCGATGCTCAGCACGTGGGCGGTCGGGTTGATTGTGTCGGTCATGAACACGTCGAGTTGTCCTGCGGGGATAATCTTGTTCACATACTGGCTCAAGTCAGGACGCTCATTGGCTGTTACAGGCACAGGAGTGCGACCGTCGTAGTTGGGCGACATGACGAGTTTAACCCAGTTACTCTGGTCGTAGGTCGTCCTCTTGTCCATAATCTGAGAACCGCCAGCGGTGTG
>JAEEGL010536706.1_pt1 | contig 33909 bp, 41 predicted proteins | sample 9134231 | NCBI WGS metagenome assembly JAEEGL01 (sample SAMN16246548, study PRJNA631951) | gut metagenome | biome: gut microbiome; feature: rumen; material: fiber-attached | host: Bos | place: Iran: Karaj | collected 2018-10 | reverse complement strand
TTTCACTATATAATAAGCTAATTAACAAACAAATATATAGCTAGTTTAGTAATATTCGTTATTTTACCTAAACAATAAAATAATATAGTTCACAAATATAAATCCCAATAAATTCTCGTGAACAAAGAAATTATTGGAACGCTTCGCTATTCTAAATTAAGCAAAAGCAAGTTCAGTTCTGTTTCCAGATATTTAAAATTTAACGTATTTCTACGACTTGCAATCTAAGTCCACATGATCCTGTCGAAACCATATCAGCCCCATGTGTTACATTATACCACAAAACACTAAATATTTCTAGTCTTTGCTTTAATTAAAATAAAAAAAGAACTTTTTCTAGTTCTTTTAATTTCATCTAGCAATATTAGATTTTCCTATTATTTATCTTTACTCTTTTGAATATTATAACTTATTTTACGAATAAATTTACGTGATGCAAATCTTCTACCGAACAAAGCAAGTTTCATACTAAATCCAGGTACAATTACTACTTTCTTTTTGAACATGGAATCAATAGCATACTGTGCAACTTCTTTACTAGTTAAAGGTTTTACGGAAAAACTAACTCCAGCTACATTATTGAAATTGGTATCAACAGGTCCTGGACATAGACTACAGATAAAAACATTACTATTCTCTCTTCTTAACTCTTCATTAATACCTTCAGTTAAATTATTAACATAAGCCTTAGTAGCATAATAAGTAGACATCAATGGTCCTGGACCAAAAGCTGCACTTGAAGCAACATTTAAAATATATCCTTTATCTTTCTTGCGCATATCACGAAGAAATAATTTTGTTAGTAAATGAACTGCTAAAACATTGGTATTAATCATTTCAAGTTCTCGATTAAGATCAGTCTCATAAAAATTACCAAACATACCAAAGCCAGCATTATTAATTAAAATATCAACATCGTCATTTTTGGTCATTATATATACTTCTTTAACCTTTGTTGTATCAGATAAATCCGCTACAATAACTTTACTTGGTACTTTAATTATTTCCTGTAAACTCTCTAATTTTTCCTTATCCCTTCCTACTAATATTAATTCATAATCCATACTTGCAAGGTAGATAGCTATTTCTCTTCCTATACCACTACTTGCCCCTGTTATTAGTGCCTTCATATCATCACCAAAATTATTATATCAAATTAATTTAAATAATGCTAGTCTATAGGTATTAATAACACACAAATAATAAGATAACGAATAATTTATATTAGATAATAAATAAAGGAGAGGATTATATGAAAAATAATTGCCTAGCGAATATTTTAAAAGTAATAAACGTACTTCAAAATAATGCTATTGATAACTGTCAAACAAATAATAGTTGTACTAAACCTTTTTTAGGTGAAGATTTTGCACCAATTTGTTTTAATACAAGACTTGTTACTTTTTATCGATGTGATAATAGTTTAGTATCACTTCCATATACAATAGATGGTGAAGAAAATACAACAACAATTTTCAGAATACAAAATGTTGGTAATAAATCAGTAACTGTTTTACTTGTTCGTGATAATGGTGATGGAACATATTCTAGCACAAATACCTTTGCTACAATTAATTTAGACTGTATTTGTGCTATTCGTTGTATTGGTGATACAACAATTATAAATGTCTAAGAAAGGAGGATTTATGGAAAATAATATTAGTGATACTTTAAACCTAATTGTTACTTTACAAAAAAATTCATGCTGCAATGATATCAACTATAATGATGATTGTACCCGTCCTTTCTTAGGACCAATTAATAGTACAGTATGCTATAATACAAGACCTATAACCCTATTTACATGTTGTACTGGTACTAATTGGGAATTTCCCTATGAATTAAACGATGAAACAGGTACAAGTACAGTTTTTCGTGTAGAAAATGTTGAAGATAATTGTGCTACATTTAGGGTTCTTATTCCTAATACTACTGAAGAAGAAACAACCTATACTTTAAGTAACTCTTATTTTACAATTGATTTAAGTTGTGTACTAGCTTTACAATGTCTACCAGATACATATGCAATATAAAAAGACCTATTGGTCTTTTTAACTTAGATTTTTAAGAAAATCTCTTACATCTTCATTTTCATAATAGAAAGCATAACCATCTTGATCAATACTCACTAATAAAATACTCGTATCATCAGCTTCAAAAAGAAAGAAATCATCACCAGCAGCATATTTATATTCAGCACACATTTTTCCAGTTGGAGCCCATACAACCTTTTTAGCATTATAAAGTTTATTTATAACCTTTTTTATTGATTCTTTGGACAAATCTTTATTATTACATTTCATATCATCAATATTATCAAGATCAATATCTTTACAATTACATATTGTTAAAGTAGCTTTATCTTGACTATTTAATAAGCGACTTTCTATATCATCAAAATCTAAAACATAGTCTTTATCATCTTTTTTTACTGTTATTTTTCTTTCTGTTTTAGAATCTTTAATTTCACATCTTGGACAATTACAACTTGGTTCATCTTTTTTCTTTATAAATTTATCATATGCAACTATCCCTAGTGTTACTATTGATAAAAAGACACAAACAAACATTAAATATATCAATAATTTATTATTCTTCATAAAACCTCAAACAATTAGTTTCCTAAAACTAAACTATAACTAACATCTGTATCATATTTTTCATAATCAAATTTCTTTAGTGATATACCATCACTTAAATCAAATGTTATTGTTGCATCACCAACATGCGTAATATACCCTGGTTCACCAGCATTATTTTTCGTAACAGTGCATATTAAAACTAACTCATCACCATTATACTGTAATTGGCTTATATTTGATAAACCTATACTTGCATATTCAGTATTTACACTTGGATAAACAATTTTATAATATTCTTTACCATTTTCATTAACTTGTTCTAAAGAATAAATACCTTGATTTTTTACATTAATATCAAAAGAATCTACTTTCAAGAAATGCTTAAATACTTCTTCGACTTTCGATTTTTCCAACATTACACGATCTTGATCATCAAACTTAGAATTATGAAGTATATAATTTGCAATTGCATAATTAACATCTGCAGTTGTCAATGTTGACAAATCGTAACTTGAAATGTTCCAATCATTATCAAGCTTAAGTGGAATTGCCGAAAGAATATCACCTAAAGTAACATTAGCATCTTTTTTTACATTATTAGACACCTCATTACTAACTGGTTCTTCCTTTTTCTTATAAAACTTGTCATAACTAATTATTACCAATATCCCCACCGATAATAAAGTACATATAATCATCAATGTTGTCAATAATTTATTTGCACACCCTTTTTTTTCACTCATAATCATATCTCCTACATTTATAAAATATCATTTTATATTAAATTTGACAACAAAAAACAAAAAGTGTCTTCAATTTGACACTTTTTGTTGACATTATTTATAATTTAAATTTTGTAATTCTGGAAGAACAAATAACCCGTCTTTGCGTATTAATTTGCCATCAAAATATATTTCTCCACCACCATATTCCGGTCTTTGAATTAACACTAAATCCCAATGAATATTTGACTTATTACCATTTGGACATTCATCATAACAACAACCTGGTGTAAAATGAAGACTTCCAGCGATTTTTTCATCAAATAATATGTCTCCCATTGGATAAAATATTTGTGAATTATACCCTAATGAAAATTCCCCAACGTATCTAGCCCCTTCATCTGTATTGAATATCTCTTCCATTTTTTTATTATTATTAGAATTAAAACTTACGATTTTTCCTTCTTTAAAAGTAAGCGATATTTTATCAAATATTTCACCATGATATGGACTTGGTACATTATATGTAATAGTACCATTAACACTATTTTTAATTGGCGCAGTAAAGCATTCACCATCTGGAATATTACATTCACCTGCACATATAATAGCTGGTAATCCCTTTATACTAAATGTTAAATCTGTTCCAGGTGCTACAATACGAACTTTATCTGTTTTTTCCATTAATTCTTTTAATTTTAAAGAATCATTATACATTTTATCATAATCAACAGTCATAGCATTCATAGAAAAATGATAAAATTCTTCTGGTGTCATATGGGCTTTATTACTATCAACAATCGATGGATAATTTAATAGTACCCAACGTTTCTTATTAACTTGTATTTCTTTATATGGTTCAATACTTGCTAATAATTTTTGATGCATTTCTTTATTCATATTTTTGCCATAATAATCACTTTTACAATAACAGATTTTAACAAAACAATCATAATTTTCTACCTGATATTTTACTTTATTAGTCTTAATTTTAATAATACCATCAGTTAAATTATTTTTAATATAATCATCAACGTCTTGATTAATATAATCAGTATCTGGAATACCATTATTATTTATAATTTCACAAACAAGACATTTAACTAAAGGCATAGCTTCTACACCTTGATAGGAAATTAATACTTTATCATTTTCTTTAACTTTTAAACTATGATTAACAATAATATTTGCTAATTTTTCTACTTTCTCCATAACAATCCTCACTTTTATTCATAAAATACACTGAAAGGAGTGTATTTATGTACAACAATAATATACCACATAATAATAACAATATGCAAAAATATCGTCCTAATAATCAATCAATTAATAATGGTGATAGATTTTTAGGAGGAGGTTTTTTTGGACCATTTATTTTAGGAGGATTAACCGGTGGACTTATCGCTAATTCAAGACCTAATTATCCTATTTACTATAGTCCATATCCGTATTATGGTCCATATCCTTATTATCCATATCGATATTATTAAAAACACTATTTTGTAGTGTTTTATTTATTTATAAAATGATTAAAATACCATTTGGTATATAAATTTTTTCTTACATTTAAGTCTTCTTCTTTTTTATCATTATTTTCTTCTTTAATTATTACACGATAACCTACTAACTTTTTTGGTAAATAAACAAATTTAGAATTAATATTTGCTAAATCTATCAATCCTTGCCAATCATTATCATATATTAAATTAGTTGGAAATATATCATGATTTATTTCTTTTTTATTAAAAGTTATACTACTTGTACATATATATTTATCACGTCTTAAAGATCGTATTTTAAAATATCTTTTATTTTGAAAAAAAGAAAATTTAAGAGGAAATAAAAACCATCTTTTCATAAATAGCTTTTTACTTTTTTTAATTTTTTTATCATCTTTAATTTCATAATTATCAGTAAATATAATAGTGGCTTCTTTATTTTTTTTATAACATTTTAATATTTCCTTAGTATAATTTCGATCATATAAATCATCTTGATGAGCGATTGTTACTAATTTTGTATTCGCAGCATTAATTGCAAAATTAAAATCACTCCCCTTATTACTGTCATCTTCATTAACAATAACACCAAGGGCATATTTACTTGCTAAATCTAATATATAATTATTAGGTGTACTTGTTGCTACTAAGATATTTGATTTAGTACTTTGATTAATAACTGATTTAATACATTCTTCTAAATCATCACTTTCATCGTGTGCTAAAATAATAAAAGTATGTAAACGCATAGTATCACCTCATAATTTCAATTTTATCATAAAACTTAAATAAAATGTCAAATATACAATTATTTTGTAAGAAAATATTATCTTTTCTTTATAACTAAAACAAAATTTGATATAATTTCTATAGTGAGGTAGTAATGACAAAAAACGAAGATAAAAATAGAAAATTTAAAGTATATACAATTTTTTCCTGGGTCGCACTTTTATCATTTTTAGTATATCTTTATATTGAACTTAAACATTACACAAGTTTTTTAAACTTTCTTCCAAAATTTTTAGGACTTGTATTAATTTTATTCGCTATTTTATGTTTTATAATTAGCAGTATTAAAGATAGTAAAAAAGGTAAAGGATTTATTATCGCAGGATCATTATTTGTAATTATATATAGTACTTTTAATTCATTATTAACTCTTAACATTATTTCTTTACCTAATGATGAAATAGTTCCTAGTTTTTATAATCAATCACTAGTAAAAGTAAATGAATGGAAAGAAAAAAATAATATTAATGTTATAGAGAAATATGAATATAATGATGAAATAAAGAAATATTACATAGTAGGACAAAGTATTACAGCTCCTACTCTAACAAAAGATATTGATGAAATAACATTTATTATTTCCAATGGTCCTGATTTAAATAAAGAAATTATTGTTCCTAGTTTTATAGGATTAAAATATGATGATGTTATTAAATTTATTGAAGAAAATTATTTAAGTAATGTTAAATTTGAATTTATTAAAAGTGAAGATAATGTTGATACTATTATTGATCAAAAAGGTAGTGGTTCAATGAAAAGAAGTGATTTGATTACTCTTACAGTTGCCACAAGTGAAACAGGTGAAATTGAAATTCCAGACTTTACTGATAAAACATTATTATACGCACAATCATGGTTAGAAAAAAATGGCTTTAAAGTAGAAGTAACCTACGATTTTAGTGATAGTATTAATAAAGATAATATTATTAATCAAAGCAAAAAGAAAGAAGTTGTTAATCCTGAAGAAGAAACAATTACTTTGACTGTTTCTAAAGGAAAGGAAATGATTGTTCCTGATATTACCAATATGAGTGTTGATGAAATTAATAAATGGATAACAGAAAACGAACTAAAAGTTACCTACAAAGAGGTTTATAATGATGATGTTAAACTTGGAGATGTTATTTCTTCTTCTACTGAAAAAGGCAACCATATAAGTAGTGGTGAAGCGATTGAAATAACCATTTCTAAAGGTAATTTACGAATGATTGATTTAACAAATATATCAGAATTTGTCAACTGGGCAAAAGAAAATAATATTCCTTATGAACTTAATTATGAGTACAGTGATACTATAAAAAAAGACGAAGTAATTAAATGTACTCATGATAAAGGTGCAATTATTAAAACTGATGATACTATCGTTGTTACCGTTTCCAAAGGAAAAAGTGTTAAAGTACCAAATTTTATTAGTAAATCAAAAAATGATATTCAAAGTACTTGTAATTCTTTAAATATAAGTTGTAGTTTTAAATACGGTAGTAAGACAGAGAAAACAGCTAAAGATATCGCTACTGCTCAATCAAAAAATGCCGGTACAACTATTGCTGAAGGAACAAGTATTGTTATAACTTTAAGTAGTGGTATTATTGAAAAAGTAACTGTTCCTGACTTTAATGGTCAATCAAAAAGTTCCATTACAAGCACTTGTAAATCACTTGGAATAACCTGTAATTTCAAATATGCTTCTAGTTACTCTGATACACCAAAAGATAATGCAGTAAGTCAAAGTACAAAAGGTACAGTCAATAAGGGTAGTACAGTAACTATTACTTTAAGTAATGGGCCTGCAAAAACATATACAGTTATTATTGATGCTAATCAATTAAGTAGTGGTAATCCAACCGCTACTAAAGCAACACTTGAATCAAAATTAAAAAATGCTTGTCCGGGTGTTAATTTCAACTTTACTTTCCAAAAAGCTAACTCCGGTATTGGTTACCTTGCACAGAATAGTGATGTTAAAGTTGGATCAAATAAACTTGTTCAAGGTAAAACATATAATGTTATAATTAATAGTAACTAAAAAGAAGATTAAATCTTCTTTTTTTTAATTAGTAATTACTACATCCATTTTAATATCATGTGTATCAAAAGGAATAGTTTCTATTAATTGTTCACGAAAACATATTCCCATTTTAAATATATTTTTATCTTTTAAAAAACGATCATAATAAGCTCGACCATATCCTAATCGATTATTATTTATATCAAAACCTACTCCAGGTACTATTATTAAATCAATATCGCCATAATAAATATTATTCTCATTATAAAGAGGTTCAAATACATGAAAACTATTTTCCTCTAAAATATCATTTTTATGATAAATAATAAAAAACATTTGTTCACTAACAACTCTTGGTAATAAAATAATTTTTCCACAATCTTGTGCATAATTAATTAAATAATCGGTATTTACCTCATATAACAAACTCTTATAAAGAGCGATTACTCTCGCCTTTTTAAAAACGTCTAATGATATTATCTTTTCCATAATAATCATTGATTTCTCATCTTTAAAAGGTATATCTTTTCTTATTGAAATTAATTCTTTTCTTAATAGTTTTTTATCCATATTAATCCTTTATTTTAATATCAAGCATTAATGCAATATCACGACATTCGAAAGTATTAACAATTATACCTCTTACAGATTTCATATCAAAAACTATACCATATGTATCACATGTTGTAAAATCAATATCCGTTAAAGAAGTATTATGAAATTCTGTTTTATATAGCTTTGCTTTATCTAAAATTAAGTTTTTTACTTTACAATTATCAATAACTGTTTCTGATAAATCACAATCATTAAAGGCTACCCTATCTAACATAGCAGAATTAATATTCATATATTTTAATATGCAATTATTAAATTCTATATCTTCTAGATTACTATTAATAAATGATGTTCCAGATAACTTACAATTATTAAAAATTACTCTTGTTAAAAATTCATTATCAAAGTTAACATTGGATAAATCACAATTACTAAACATAACATCAATTAATGCAACATTGGATATTTTTTTAAAAATAATTTTATCAAAAATAGCACTATCTATGTTAGTATTTTCAATAATAATATTATCCTCATTTAAACTAACATTAATATTATTAAAATCATTATCCTTAAGACATTCACTTATTGTTTTTTCTTCTGTATACTTAATTTTAGGTTTATTAATTTTCATAATTTACTCCAAAAGGAAAGAGACATAAAGTCTCTTTTTCTATCTTCCACAATAATTTAAAAACAATTAGTAAACATAATTTATTATTAATGACAAGAATACAATTATAAACCAATATATATTGTGAAAAATAGCCTGGCTTCAAGATTCCACTATCTATTAACAAACTAGATTAAGTTTGGCCATATATATTTTTTTCACCTTAATAATAACATAATAACATTCAATAATCAATTATTTTCTTTCACTATTTATAATTATCATTCTCTATTTTCCCATAAATTGGTGTTAATAAAAATACAGTTCCTGCTATACCAAATAACCATATGATAATGTTATATATTGTATAATTAGCATACTTTGATATAGTTGCATCTAAATAAATATTACCAAAATAATCTTCATAATCTTCTTCATTTACATCATGATTATGACCATCATTTTCTTCATGTGATTCAAATATTTTTTTCAAAAATTCTATACCATATTCTTCAATTCCATTTGGTTTTGCCTTAGTAACTCCTTCTATACGATAACCATTATCTACCATTTCTTTGGTTATTTTAGAAGCTTCTTTTTTATTCATATATAAAATACTATAATAGTTATTATCATAAACAATATAAAAAGCATTAACATCATTTTTATAATCTGCAATCATATATGGTGTAACATAAATATTAACAAACGATAATTTATCAATATTATTATCATTACGTTCTACTAATTTTGATATACTAACTCTTTCCTTATCCACTTTTTTTATTTCTTTATCCCTTATATAATAAGTAATTCCTGCCGACATTAAGCATAAAAGGCCTAATATAATAAACATTTTATTTTTTTTCATTTATACCACCAAACCTTCTATTTCTTTTTTGATACTCAATAATAGCTTTATCAAATTCTTCAGTGTTAAAATCAGGGAATAACGTTAATGGGAAGTAATACTCTGCATAACTTGATTGCCATAGCATAAAATTGCTGATCCTTTGTTCTCCACTTGTTCTAATAACAAAATCGATATTAGGTAAATCCTGGTACATACATTTATTAACTAATTTCTCATCAATATCATCAATATTAATTTTTTTGTCCACAGCCATGGTGGATATTTTTTTTACCATATCAACTATTTCTTGTCTACCACCATAATTAAGACAAATATTTAAGATGCCACTAGTTAAATTTTTGGTTTCCTTCTCTAAATTTTCTATAGCTTTAGAAACATCATCTCTTAAATTATTTCTTCTTCCTGAAAACAGTACTTTTAAATTATTTTTAATAAAGATTTTCTTTTTTACGGTAAACATTTTAACAAATAAATCCATTAAATAATTAACTTCCGCGGAATCTCTTTTAAAATTTTCTGTTGAAAATGCATATACTGAAACATACTTAATTCCCAAATTAAAAATATGTTCCAGAAGTTTCTCTAAATTTTCTGCCCCCTTTTTGTGACCAAGACTTCGTACTAATCCCCTATTTTTTGCCCATCTACCATTACCATCCATAATTATACCAATATGTGTTGGAAGATTATTATTCATAAAATCACCTTTTTCGTTATTAGTTTATCAAAAATAAAATTAAAAGTCTAATAAAAAAATAGATTATCTATATAATCTATTTTAAAGTTAACGTATTTTTACTAATTTTACCTCTTCATCATCAGCGAAGGCTTCAGCTTGAAGCTCTTTAGGATTAAATATTCTTACTTTAACTTTTACTCCTGCTTTTAATTTATAATTAACTGAAGGAATAAGATATAATTTTATAAATACTAAATCAAGCATATCTAATTTAGTTAATAAATGATTATTTAATTCTAAACACAAATCTTTTACAACATGAAATTTTTCTAATAAATTCATTATTTCTGATTCATCATTTAAATTTTGAATTTGTAACTCCCTAATAGAATCAATTAGTATCAAACATTCTTCAATGGCATCAATAAATTGCTGATGTCTTAAAATATCATGATGTTCATATCCATCAATACTTACTGTTTTTAATTCTTCAAACTTTGCTTTAAGTTCATTAAAATTAACTTCATTCTTTTCATAAATATTCTCATAATAATTATTATTGTTCATTCAAAACCTCCCAAAACAACTGCAATTACATTAAAACACACCAGAGTCTTAATTGTCAATTAATTGACAACAACTATTTGTACTTCTTAATAATTCTTAAAGTATTTAAAATTGCAAGAACTGTAAGTCCAGTATCAGCGAAAACTGCCATCCACATATTAGCATATCCAAAAACACTTAAAATTAATATTAAAATTTTAATTATAATAGTAAATAACAAATTTTGTTTAATGATTTCTTTAGTATATTTAGAAATACTAATTGCAAGTGGTATTTTGGATAAATCATCATTCATGATAACAATATCACTTGCTTGTATTGCAGAGTCACTCCCTATACTACCCATACTAACACCAATATCACTTAATTTTAAGACTGGGGCATCATTTACACCATCACCAACAAACATTGTTAGTTCATTATTCATAACACTTTCTAGAGCATGATATTTATCTTGTGGTAACATGTCTGATTTAACTTCATCTATTAATAGTTCTTTATTAACTTCATCAGCAATAGTTTTTTTATCACCTGTAAACATATATGTTTTTATATTATTATCTTTTAATTCATTAATTACCTTTTTGGCATTATCTTTTATACCATCATCAATAATAATTGAAGCCACATGCTTATTATCAATATGAAGATGTATTTTTGTATCTATATCACAACGACATAAATTATTATTGCCAATATTAATAGTATTTTTTTGATAATTAAATGTTATACCAGATCCTTCTTGTTCTTTATAATTTTTAATATCTTTTTTATTAACTTTATCATCACTTAATTCCATAATTGCTTTAGCAATAGGATGATTAGAATAAACTTCTCCCATTCTTAGTATTTTAATAATTTCATCTTTACTGTATGAATTATCATTAATTTCAATATCTTTTACTTTTAATTTAGCATTTGTTAAAGTACCTGTTTTATCAAAAATAATTTTTTTAATATTACTTAAATTATCAAGATAATTACTTCCTTTAACAAGAATACCATTATGACTAGCAATACCAATACCATTAAAATATGCTAGAGGAATAGATATAGCGATAGCACATGGACAAGAGATTACTAGGAATGTAAGTGATCTATATAAAGCATCATTAAATGATACATTAAATAACGGCAAAATAATTAAAACAAGAATTGCAAGTAACAATATAATTGGAGTATAGACTCTACTAATTTTTGAAACCATCGTTTCGGTTTTCGCTTTTTTATCAGTTGCTTCCATTAATAATTCTAAAATCTTGGATACCGTTGAATCAGCATATAACTTGCTAACTTCTATTTCAATGACATCACCAAGATTAATAGTTCCTGATAGTATCTCATCACCACATGATACTTTTAAAGGAACTGATTCTCCAGTTAAACTTGCAGTATCAAGATATGTATTTCCAGAAATTATTTTACCATCAACAGGAACTTTCTCTCCCTTTTTAACAACTAAAATATCTTTTATTTTAACCTTCTCTACTTCAATCTTTTTAATATCATCACCATCTTTTAAATTAGCATGTGTCACCTTTAATTCAATTAATTCTTGAATAGAATTTCTCCCTTTATTTACAGCATGACTTTCAAGTATTTTACCTATACTATAAAGAATTATTACCATCATTCCTTCTAATTCTTCACCAATTAGAAAGGCACCAATACAAGAAATAGTTATTAAAAGATTTTCATCAATATAATGGTTGTTAATTAATAATTTAAAAGCATTAATAACATTTCGATATAGTAATAAACCATAGGCAATAATAAACAATATTATTTTTATTGTTCTTGAAAAATCTATAAAGCATGCACATAGTCCGATAACTGTTCCTATAATAAGAGTACTTAAATGAAAATCATCATGATGGTGTTCATCAATATTGGTTATTGTAAAATCACTTTCGACTGATTTAACTAATTTATTTAATTCTTTTAAAGAGATTTCTTTTTCCGATTCATATGATAATTTACAAGTATTAAAATTAACTAATACATTCGAAAAATCTTCTTTACTATTCAAATAATTTTCTAATTTCTTTGCACAATTTGCACAGTGCATTCCACTTATATTATAACGATATTTAGTCATTTTCAACCTCCTTATGAGTAACATGTTCAATGGCAACTTCTAAAACAGATTTAACATGTTCATCATCCAATGAATAATATACTTCTTTTCCCACTTTACGATTTTTCACAAGACCACTATCCTTAAGATTGGCCAGTTGATGGGAAATACTTGATTTAGTCATCCCCAGTAAATTAGCAATATCACAAACACACATTTCATTATTATCTAAAGCCCAAATAATACGAAGTCTAGTAGAATCCCCCATTATTTTAAAGAAATCTGCAACATTAAAAAGTAAATCATCATTTGGCATATTTTTTTTAGTATTATCTATAACCTCTTGATGAATAACATTACAATCACAATTATATTCAATATTCATTTTATCCTCCATAGTTGAATAATTATTCAACTAATATCATTATAGTTGAACAAGCATTCAATTGTCAAGAAAAAAAGATTAATAATTACTATTAATCTCTTGGTTTAAAAAATAAAGAAAATAAAAAAGCAAAGAAAATAGCACTTGTAATACCTGATGCCGTAAAATCAAACATTCCCATTGCAATACCAACAAAGCCATAAGTGTTGGCCTTCATCATCGCCCCATGGGTTAATAAATGACCAAAACTAGTTATTGGTACTAAAGCACCACCACCAACATAACGGACAATTTTATCATAGATACTAAAAACATCTAAGAAAGCTCCTAAAATAACAAAAATAGAAGTAATATGTCCTGGTGTTAATTTAGTATTATCTAAAATAACTTGCCCAATTAAACAAACTATTCCTGCAAATAGAAAAGAATATAAGTAAATCATTCTACCACCTCCAAGCTAATTGCATGGGCAATAGACAATATATTCTCTTTCTGAAAAATTGTTGTAGGACTAAATAAAGCCCCTGTTGCCACATATAATACTTTTTTTAATTCTTTATTACGCAATTTAGGAACAATATCGCCATAAATAACCAAAGCACTACAAACAGGTCCCGATCCTCCAGCCTGTACTTCTTTTTGAATTTCGCGATCATAAAGTAAAACTCCACAATCATTATATTTTTTTGATAGATCAAGATTATATTCTTTTTTCATAAAGTCAATCAATATTTCTTTACCATAAACACCTAAATCACCTGTTAATATTAAATCATAATAACTTAGATCTCTTTTTAAATCTTTTAAGTGACGATAAATAGTATTGGCAGCAGCAACAGCCATACATGCTCCCATATTATTAGGATCATTTTGATCCATATCACATACTTTTCCAATAGTTGAACTTTCTATTTTTATTTCTCCTTTTGTATTAGATAAATATGCACAAGCACCACCTGTAGCGGTAAAAGTGGCAGAAAGAGGTTTAGGGGCACCATATTCCGTAGGATTTCGAAATTGTCGCTCGGATACCATATTATGGCTGCTAACTGAAACAATACTATTATTAATCTTTCTGGAATCAATAAAATTAGATGCAATAATTAATCCTTCAACATTTGTAGCACAAGCTGAATACACACCAAGAAATGGAATATTATATTTTAATGCACTGTAACAGGATGATGTTATTTGATTTTCTAAATCACCCGCCACAAATAAATCTATTTTACTTTTCTTTTTACCCATTTTATCAAGTAAAATATCAATACTTTCCTTCATTAAATGCACTTCTGCACCCTCAAAAGTCTTTTCATGCATATACATATCTTCATAGTATCGATCAAATCTCCGTGATAATGGACCATTATGTTCATAAGGACCAACAACAGTTGCCACATAATTTAAATAAACATTCTGATATTTATTTGTCATTAAATGCCTCCTAAAACAAAATAGCGAATGATGCCAAAAACATAAGCAGACACTATTCCATATAAAATAACTGTTCCTGCTAATTTAAAGATATTAGCACCTAATCCTGTTACATAGCCTTCTCTTTTAAATTCAATCGCTGCACTAGTCATAGAATGAGCAAAACCAGTAATTGGTATAATAAGTCCACATCGACAAAAATTAACCATTTTATCAAAGAAACCAAGTGCGGTAAATAAACTTGCTAAAAAAATTAAAGTAATAATCATAAATACTGAAGCATCACTAGTCGATATATTTAAATAATAAGTATATAAATCTAATAGTCCTTGACCAATTAATCCCACTATTCCCCCAACAATAAAGGATACAAAAGCGTTTTTTACACGATGTTCTTTTGGTTTATGATTCATAACAATTTTTTCATATAATCTCTTTTCCATATTATCACCAGTAATATTATTCCACATTTTAAAAAAAATATTAAAAAAAAGAGTTTAAACTCTTCTATTAACACTAATCATTTTCATTTCTTCAGTTAAAAATTTAATTCTTTCAATAATTCTTCTAGCTTTAACCTTATCATCTGACTTACTAGCAATAGTTAAATGATCCTCAAGTTCCTTTAAAGATAAATTAGATGTAAAAAATGTTGGTAAATTCTCTTCCATACGATATTGTAAAATTACTCCTAATACTTCATCTCTAGCCCAATCAGATAGTTTTTCTGCTCCAATATCATCTAAAAGTAATAAGGGACTTTCCTTAACTGTATCAAATCTGGCATTATAGTCATCATCACTACTTCCAAAACTAGCTTTTAAACTACGTAAAAACTCTGGAAAATAAACAATTGTACTATGAATATTCTTTTTAGCAAGTTCATTAAATAAAGCGGCAACTAAATAGGTTTTACCACATCCAAAATTACCATGTAAATATAAACCTTTTATTTTTTTACCTTTCGAATAATTATCATAAAAATTCTTTAAATATTTAATTGTTTCTAGTCGATTAGAATCATCTTTATATATTTTTCTAAATGAAGCCTCACTAATTTCCTTAGGCATTTTATAAATATACATATTTTTTAAATAAGCTTTATCTTCATCATCTTTAACTTTAAAAGGACATTTACGATAAACAAATTTAATTATATTATCAGAAACTTCAGCATCTTTATATAACCCCTTTATTTCATAAGGGCAAAAAGAAAGGCCTTTACATTTAGCACAAATAGAAATATTATTTGCAATTTCTTCTAAAGATGATGTATAACGATATTTAATATCATCAGCAATTTTTAAAGAATTAGCAACCTTAACAAAATTAGGATCTTTTAATGCTTTAATAAAATTATCTTCCAATTTCTTTTTATTTACTTTTCCAAAATTTACTTTTTCCATATTACCTCATAAATATTCCAAGAAAAACTAAAAATGCAAAATAGATTACCGATAATATAATTCCATTAATCTTGTCACTTTTCTTATCACGACTATTAACTCCAACTGCTTTACTTATTAAAAAACCTCCTACAAGTCCACCAATATGAGCAAAATTGTCAATATCTGGTATCATAAAACCGATTCCTAAGTTAATAATTACAACAGGAATAATTCTTCCAATTAAGACATTACCGAAATATACACGATAATGATAACCAAAATATAATAAACTACCTAAAAGACCAAAAATAGCACCAGATGCTCCAATTGAAAAACTATCATTCATGGCAATAGATAATAAACTAGCTGCAACTGCACTTAATATATATATTAAAATAAATTTCTTTCGACCATAATAACTTTCTACCATACTACCGACTACATATAATGAATATGAATTTGTTAGAATATGAATAATATTAACATGTACAAATGCTGCTGATATTAATCGATATATCTCTCCACCAATGACTAAATATTTTTGTAAACCAAAATAATATATAAATTCACTTTGTCCCATCAAATAGCCTATTACGAACATTATAGCAATTAAACCTAATAAAATATAGGTGACAAACGGTTTCTTTGGTTCTATTATACGATCTGTTTCCTCAGCATTTTTACGATTTTTATTATTAATATCATTAGTAATTTTTAAAAATAAACTAAATCCTTCTTCACTATATTCTAAATTATCTTTTAAATCGGGAAATTCTTCTTTAATAAATTTATTTTTTACTAACTCTTTCTCATTTTCATAAAAAATAATATCTATATTATCATAAGTTTTATCACGAGATACATTTTCTCCAATATCTGTTAAAATACTCAAAGTTTTCATTTTAAAAGAAAATGTTCTTTTCTTAATTTTTTTAACCATTCTCTTAGTCTTAAAAGCATCAAAATCCAATTGTTCATCATTATGTATGTAATTATTAACAATACGAATTATTTTATATTCACCCTCAAGATTTTCTAACCATATTTCATTTTCTACACCTTGAACAATAACTGGATTATAATTCTTTTTGGTAATAAAATAATGCAAAAGTTTCATGGATATTAAATCTCTTTCATTAATTTGTGTAAACATTTTATCCCTACTTTTCTATCTTTTTAATATATTCAATGATTGGCATTTCTTCTTCTTTTAGAATCATTCCATTTTCATCAACTGATTTAATAGAATTAACAATTTTATCAACTTGTTCCATACCTTTAGTTACTTTACCAAAACCAGCATAATAATGATCTAGGAACGTACTATCTTTTTGAATAATGAAAAATTGTGTTGATGCTGTATCATATCCACTTGCAGTATCCCCTGCTCTTGCCATAGAAACTGTTCCACGAACATGACTTATATCATTACTCACACCATTAGCATCAAATTCGCCTTTAATTGTTGGTTTAGTATTAGAACTATCTTCTCCCCCTTGAATAACAAAATCTTTATAAGCACGATGAATACGATTATTATTATAGAAACCTTCCTCTACTAATCCCATAAAATTCGTTACTGTAATTGGCGCAACATCAGCATCTAATTCCATTTCAATAACATCATAATTCTTTACTTTCATTTCAACGTAGAATTTTCCTGATAAATAATCAGGATGAACATTTTCATAAGTAAAAAAATCTTTACAACCTGTTAATAAAAATATTAAACTAATCATTAAAACAATTTTTTTTATTTTTTTCATAAAATCACCATTCCTTAAATTAGATTATATAATAAAAAGAAACTAAAAACTAGTCTCTTTACCAAAATAATTCATATTTCTATTCATCATATGGTTCAACATGTATTATTAATTGTTCTATCTTAGTTATTTTTTCTTTAACTTCTTCTTCTATTTTACTTGTAATACTATGACTATTTTCTGTTGGCATTTTACCATTAACATATATTGTTATAACAACAACATATTTATAGCCAATAGGAATAGAATAAATATCTCCTATCTTTTTTATTTCCTCATAACTCTTAATTATTTTTAATATTTGATTTTTAGTCTTATTATCTAGTGATATATCCATTAATACATCATAACTTTCTTTAAAAATACGTATTCCTGTAATAAATATCCATATTGAAATTCCTAATCCTACAATACCATCAACAAAGTATATATCAAATCTTGTTAAAAGAATAGCAACTGTGGTAAAGGAAGTAATAACCATATCATTACGATGGTCAACCATGTTTGATTTAATTAATAAACTTTTAGTTTTATAATAAATACTTCTGGTATAAAGATATAATGCTAATTTAACTAAAATTGTTATAATACAAACAATAACTAAATTCCATGAAAAGATTAAATGATTATTATTAATAATTGATAATAATGAATCATAAAATAGTTTAATTGCAATAACTATCATCGAAATACTAATTAATAATGAAAAAATATATTCCGCTTTTCCATGACCAAAATTATGATCATCATCATTGGGAACACTACTTATACGATTTCCAAGCCAAGTCATAAAAGATGCAAAAATATCACCAGCACTATTCAAACTATCAGCAATCATTGATCTACTATTACTTAGAATTCCAATAACTATTTTAATAATAAATAAGAAAATATTCCCAATTATACCAAAAATACTTCCATTTTTAATTAAGTAATTTCTATTATTCATACTACCTCATCACTATCTTACAATAAATAATATTCTAAAATCAATACAGTATTAAAAAAATCGTTATAAAACGATTTAATTTCATTGGCTGCCCCGACTAGATTCGAACTAGTGCATGCTGGAGTCAGAGTCCAGAGCCTTACCGCTTGGCCACGGGGCAATAAAGTAATTATACAAGAAAAAAACAAAATAATCAAATAATTATTCTTAATTATTTTTTTAATGCCTAAAAAACTTTACAAACACAAAATATTTGCTACAATAATTATGGAGAGTATAAATGAAAGATAAGAAAAAAATTATTGTAATTGTTATTGTAATTTTTATCGCTATTATATTATTTTTATTATATTACAATAAAAAAAATGAAGTTACATTTGTATTACTTGGTGACGATATTATTACAGTTGAATACAATGAAGAATATAAAGATCCTGGTTATAAAGCACTAAATGGTTTTAATAGTGATATTTCAAAATATGTAACTACTAATAGAGAAATTGATACTAATAAAATTGGTGAATATATTATTGAATATACTCTAAACTATTCAAAAAATAATTTAAAGTTAACCAGAACAGTTAATGTAGTCAATACCAAAATAGAAAACTTTGATATTATTCTAAATGGTGATGAAACTATTTATTTACCATTAAACTCTACTTATACTGAACAAAATGGTTATGTAGTTGATAATACAACTAATAAAAAAATAAACAATGCCCTTAAGATTACTAATAATATTGATACTAATAAAATTGGTGAATATAAAGTTACTTACGAATTTAAATTTAATAACAAAAAAAAGGAAATCACTAGAAAAGTTATTGTCTATAATATTCAAGCAAATTATGTATTGAATAATGATAAAGTAAACGTAAAACTTCTTATAGAAGGATTAAATAATTATCAATATGCCATGATTGATAATAAAAAACTAACTAGTAAAACTATCGATTATGAAGCAAAAAAAGACAGTAATAATAAAATAACAATTTATTTAGATAACGGAAAACAAATTGAAAAAGAGATTAATACTAAATTATTTAATAATTATACTTGTAGTGGAACAATCACAAGAAATGGAACAACATTAACAGTTAACAGCAATTCAAATATTAATAAATATGAATGGGATATTAATGGAAAGAACGAAATAGGAAATTCGACATACAATATTTTTAAGTCTATAACAAATGGTAATGTTAAACTTACCACAAATAATAATGATACTTATCAAATTCCATGTAATATATCTGATCAGTTAGTCTATCATTTTGTTTATGATGCTGATAATACTAAACCATATATGAATTGTAATACATATACTAGTGAAGATCGTATTACCCTAGATAATAAACTAAAAAAAGCTATTGAAGATGCAGGATACGGTACAAGAGCTGGTGTTGTTGAAGCAGCACGCTTTATGGTTGGCGCAATGACCCATAAAATAAGATATTTAGGGCCAAAAAAAGATATTCCAGAATTAGGACGATATTTTTATAAAGGTCTTAATATTGGTAAATCTGGTGCATGGGGATGTACTGTTAGTGGCTGGGTACAAGGCCTTGATTGTACCAATTTTGTTGAATGGGCTTTTTATCAAAATGGTATAAGAACAAACTCTTTTAAAAATGAAAGATCAGAAATAATTAATGTAATTGATAAAGTTAAAGTTGGTGATTTAGTTTATACACCAGAAAACGTTAGTAAAGATAAATGTCGTAACACTACTTGTTTAGATCATGTTGGTATAATAATAGGTATTGATGATAATTACATATATGTTGCAGAGCAAACAGCTTGGGGTACACGTGTTAATAAAAAAGATAAACATAATTTACCTAAAAACGGTGAAGAATTTTCTCTTGTTCACTTCTATAATTATAGTAGTGATGGTAACTTAACATCAATGTGGATGGATTAGTTTTACAATAAATAAAAAAAATGATAAAATTAATTTGAGAGGTGTAAATGAATAAAGTTATTGCTATTGATGGTCCTGCTGGTAGTGGCAAAGGAACCATTACTAAATTAATCGCTCAAAAGCTTAATTTAGTATACATAGATACAGGAGCAACATATCGTGCCGTTGCCCTTGCAGTTTTGAGAAATAATATTAAATTGGAAGAAAAAGAAAAAATAATTGACTTAGCAAAAACTCTTGATATTGACTTTGATAGAAATGGAAAAACTTATCTAAATAAAGAAGATGTTAGTGAGTTAATAAGAACAAATGAGGTATCTAATATAGTATCCCCTATATCTAGTATTCCAGAAGTACGCGAATTAATGGTTGACTTACAAAGAAAAATGGCTAATAGTAAAGATGTAATTATGGAAGGACGTGATATTACAACCGTTGTCTTTCCTGATACAAAATACAAATTCTATCTTGATGCCGATATAATGGAACGTGCTAAAAGAAGATTTCTACAAAATCAAGAAATGGGCATTGAATCTAACATGGATGATATCATAGATAGTATAAAAAAACGTGATTATAATGATATGCACAAGAAAATAGGAGCCCTAAAGAGAACTCCTGATCAAGTTTACATTGATACAACTAAAATGACCATTGATGAAGTAGTAAATGAAGTTATTAGCAGAATAAAAGAAAAAGAGTGAATCTTTTTCTTTTTTTACTTTATTCATATGCATATATATCTTGTTTTTGGGATACATTTAAACTGTCATTTTCAAAATCATAATAAAATAATATGTAAGCACCATTTTCACCAATTTTAATATTTTTATCCCGGATCCAAACATCACCATAGTAATTAAAATCAAATTCTAAATTATCGGTTATTTCAATATATAAGGCAATTAGTTTTTCATCCTTGTCATACTGTTTTAAATAGCCATTTTCATTAACCAAAATATATATTTTATTAAAGCTTTTATAGACATCATACACCTGCTGATAAACATTAGATGTATGAACAAGCTTACCATCACCATCATATATTTTAAAATTGTTTTCCCCTTTAGTATAAACAATACCATATACTTTTTCTTTATCATCAACTTCAATATAATCAGGATCAATATTATTAAATAAATTCTTTATAAGATTTCCATCTTTATCATATAAATAATAACCATCATTATTTTTAAATATAATGCTATCATCTTTTAATTCATAAAAATTACTATCTTTGTGAACAACTCCACCATATAATCTTTTCATATTAGAATTAAAATACAATAATGATTGATATAATGGATTATCATTTAAGACAATAAATCGACTATCACGTTTGAAGAAATATAATTCATTATCAAAGTCATCATATACTTCTAAATCATATATTACTTTGTTATTTTTATAATCATAAATATACATATTTTTTTCAGCATTTTCAAAGCGGTTATTAACTAATATATAACCGTTATCAAGAGTTCCAGCACTAAATGATACATCATAATCACTATTAGTAAAATATGTTTTAATGGAATCATTGATTTCACCATCAACATATTGATTAATTAGTTTTTCATCACCATATTCAAAATAATTATAAATTTTTAAATCATCTTTTTCATAATAGCGTACAAAGAGATTTCTTCCCTCAACTATATTATCAATATTATAATATTTTTGTGGATAAATAACAGTGTAATCATCATCATAATTAACTTTTTTATATTTTAAATCTAAATCACCAATAATTATAAATCCATCTCTAATGGTTGCACTACAATAATCTGTTTGACAGCCATATAAATCGACAAGAGCGTAGGCATTATTTTTTTCTTTAGAAACAAAATAAGAATCATTATATTTATATATATAAATTATTCCATTGTTGGCATTTTCCTCGTATTTTTTACGATGTGATAATAATTGTCCATTTACATCACAATTATTCAAATATACCGTTCCATTTTCATTAATAACTCTCTCTTCACAGTGATATTTTTCATCTACCATCTTATCTAAAATATCAAAAGTTGGTAATTTGTTATTTTCCATCATATAAATCGAAGTAGCTACATCAAGACTATTACCATAATCAATTTTATTAACAATTTCTTTATCTTTTAAATCAAATAAATAATAAACATCATCTTCATAAAAATATTCTTTATCACTAGTCAGAAATTTAATATCTTTAATAGATATATATAATTCACTTTCTTTATTTCCAATTACCTCAAAAGTAATATTTGGACTATCATCAAAAGATATTTCTCTAGTATATGTATAAGAAAATAAATTACCACTAATATTTAAGCTAGCATCTAAATCATTAATATTTCCCCAATAGGTATCAATATTACTTATTTTCAAACTTTTACCATAATCTAATTCATAACTAAGTCGTGATAAATCTCTTGATAATTCATAGGAAACATTACAAACAATTTTATCACCAACATTAACATTTTCAATGACATTCCAGTCATTACTTTCATCATTTGAATAACAATGAATAGAGAAAGATTGATCATCATACAATACATATTTATCATTACGATTAATATATGATAAAACAAAAGAAATAACCACAACTAAAATTGGTAATACTATCAACGATATAATTAATACTTTACCATAAAGAAATCGCTTGTTATGATTTAACATACTATTCCCCTCCCTATATTGTTTTCTATTTTTATAATATCATATTATTTTATATTTATCAATTGAAATGAGTTAAATTATTAACCTCATTTTTAATTAATTTTGGAACTTCATTTACAATATAATCATAGCTTTTCCAAATTCCAAATAAAAATAATAGAAATAATGCAATTTTTATAATAATTTTAAAATAATTAAAAGCTTTTCGTCTATTCTCTTTACCTTCTAAAATACTAACTCTTTTTTTTAAAAGCATTATTTCTTCTTCTAAATCTTGAATTTTACTATCCATATAACACCTCTATAATAAGTATACATTAAAAATAAAAAAAGCAAAACAAAAAAAGAAGTTTTATGTTATACTATTACTAGTGATGTAGATGGAAAAGATAAAAAAATTTATTAAAAAAAATAAAAAGTTTCTTATTAGTATATCAATATTATTGATTGGTCAAGCTTTTTTATATTGGTTTTTAAAATTATTTCAAAAAGACCCTATATATATATCTTATTATCTTGACGATAAAATACCTTTTTTGGGTAGATTTGTCTATATATATAATTCTTTTTATCCATTTGTATTTCTAAGTCTCTTTTTATTGTATAAAAATGATGACAAAGCTTATTATAAAGGAATAATATCTGGTGTAATCGGTTATTTAATATGTGATGTAATATTTATTTGTTTTCCAACTATTATGTATCGACCAGTTATCCCGAGTATCAACCCATTTACTGATTTCATAATAAAAATAACTTTTTATTATGATAATCCCCCTCTTAATTGTTTTCCATCAATACATTGTTTATTTTGCTTTCAAGTAATTTACAGTTTTATATTTAGTAAATCAAATACAAGACAAAAAATATTAATTACTATATATTCATTATTAGTTATTGTATCTACCCTATTCATTAAACAGCATTATATATATGACGTTATATCTGCTTTTGCAGTTATGCTAATTACTAATACTTTAACTGATTTACTAAAACTATATGATCGATTTAAAAAGAAAAAAATAATATAACTAGTTCAATACTAGTTTTTATTTACTAAAATAAAAATAAATGTTATACTAAATTATGAGGTTAACATGAAAGAACAAAACAATAAAAATGTTAAAAAAATTATTAGAAATTCATCAATCTTTGTTTTACTAATTATTTTAACGTATTATTTTATTTTTAGAAAAATGGATCGTAAAGGTCTTTGGATTGCATTAAAAAACACTAATATTCTGTTTATTATTATCGCTGCAATATTAGCCTTTGGTAATATCTTTTTTGAAGCATTTATTCATTATCGTAACTTAAAATTATTAAAGGAAGAAACAAACTTTAAATCTTGTTTAAAATATGCTATTGTAGGTTTCTTTTTCAGTGCAATTACTCCTGCTGCTACTGGTGGACAACCTGTCCAAATATACTACATGCATAAAGATAAAATAAGTTATACTAATGCAACTATTAGTGTACTAATTCAATCTTTTTCATATTTAACAATTATGGTATTGTTAGGAATAGTTGGGTATATAATAAACTTTAAATATATTTCTAGTTTAAGTTTCTTTGAATATTTCTTTTTTATTGGTGTTATTGCCAATATGACAATTGTTATTATAACTTTAATCGCTATGTTCAATAGGAAAATGTCCCAAAGATTATTAAATTTTATCTATAAAATTATTGATAAATTTAATCATGAAAAAGCAGTTAGTTTTAAAGAAAAATTCGCTGTTCAATTAAAAGAATATCATGATGGGGCACGATTTATTATGAATAATAAAAAAGCCGTTATAAAAACCCTTTTAACATCAACTTGCCAATTAATTTCATATCATAGTGTAGCATTTTTTATTTATCTATCTTTAGGCGTTAAATATTTAAGTTATATAAAAATAACTTCATTACAATCACTATTATATTTATCAGTATCAATTCTACCTTTACCAGGAACAGTAGGAGTTAATGAAACAGGCTTTTCTATTATATATAGTCCTATAATTACCAAAAACATTGTTGACTCCGCCTTATTATTAACAAGAGGTATTAGTTTTTACTTATATGTTGTAATTACTGGAATTATTATTTTAATTATCAATTTATATAAAAGAAAAAAAAGTAATAATGATTAGGAATCTAGTATGAAAGAACTAAGGGATTTATATGATATCAATGGTAACAAGACAAACAAGTCATATTATAAAGGTGATGTAATTCCTAAAGGATATTACCCCATGGTTGTCATGGTAGTAATCAGAAATTCTAAAGGAGAATTTTTAATGCAAAAAAGATCCAAATCAAAAGGTGGGGATTGGGGAGTAACTGGTGGACATCCGAAAAAAGGAGAAACACCTATCGAAGGTATAATAACAGAAATTAAAGAAGAATTAGGCCTAGATTTCTCAAAAGAAGAATTTATAGAATTTAATGCTGGATGTGATGGAAAAGATTGCTATAAAATGTATCTAGTAAATAAGGATATTGATATAAATAATATCATTATTCAAAAAGAAGAATTAAGTGCAGTAAAATGGTTTACCATGGATAAATTAAATCAGATGGTTACAACTGGGGAACTAAATGAAAACCAAATTTCTTGCTTTTTAAAAATTTGTAATTATTTGAAAAAAAATACTGACTAGATTAAGTCAATATTTTTTTAATTAATTCATTAAAGTTTCAACATAATAATTATAATTATATTTATGATTATCTGAACTATCTAGCTTAGATAATTTATCAGAAGTTACAAGGTAATAATCACATTTTCCATTTATTGCAGTATCATCCCATGTTGCATCCAAATGTAACCATTTATCATCAATATTAACTAAATTCCAAATATGATAATCATTGGAAACCATAATATTAGGTATATTAAATCGATCCAATAAAATAGCCATAGCCTCAGCATATCCAAGACATACTGCCTTATTACCTACAATTGCGCCATATGCACTATATGCATCACCATCACCTATTTTAAGTGCCGAATAATCATATTCATTTTTTTTAGTAATGAAATCATGAGTCCATTTTATCTTTTCTTTATCATTCATTTTATCTAAATCTAATTTATTTATATTATTATTAATAACCTCATTAATTTCTTTAATTTGTTCTTTAGAATATTTTTTTTCAATATTTAATTCTATTTTGGCATAACCATTATTAATATTAATTCGATACTTTGTTGAAGTATATCTGTTATATGGACTAACATAATTAGAAATAGATGTCATTAATTCTTTGTTATCATATACATAGTGAAAATCACTTAAACAATCATGATAATCATCATATCCACAGTATAAAGTTATAATATCTTTACCAGTATTTAATCCATTATATATAGATTTTTTTATATCATCTTGACTAGTGATAACATAATTATTATTGTCGGTATAATATAAAAATTCATAATTTCTTTTAATATTATTTGAATAATTATAATTATCATTTATTAGTATTACACTATTTAATTGTTCACTATTATCTTGAAACATTAGTGCCGAATAAATAGCAACAACAATACATAATAAAAACATAAAAAATGTTTTTTTCACCTTTACCCCCATACCAGCGACATATTATATCATATTTTTACTTTTTTTTCAAGAAAAGCTTTGTATTAAACAGTTCTTTTATAGTATAATATGCTGTTGGCATGAAATTATACATAATAATTTAAAGAGGTGAAAAAATGGAATCAATATTAAAAACAACCAACATTGTAAAAAAGTATGGTAATAAAACCGTTCTTAATAATATTAATATGCATATCAATAAAGGAGATATTTATGGCTTTATTGGCAAAAATGGTGCTGGTAAAACGACTTTTATGCGTTGTATTTTATCATTAACAAATCCGGATCTAGGAGAAATAAGACTATTCGATGATAAAAAGATTGAAGAAGTAGGATTAAAAGTTGGTTCATTAATTGAAGCACCAGGATTTTATAAAAATGCTACTGCCTACGAAAATTTATTAAGATTTTCTATCCTATATAATGCAGATAAAGATAAAATAAACGATATTTTAAAATTAGTAAATTTACATAATACTGGAAATAAAAAAGTAAAAGATTTTTCTTTAGGTATGCGACAAAGATTAGGAATAGCAATCGCCCTATTAGGAGAGCCGGAGTTTCTTCTTCTTGACGAACCAATTAATGGCTTAGATCCTGAAGGTATTAAAGAAATAAGAGATGTTATTGTTAAACTTAATAAAGAAAAAAAGATTACATTCTTAATTTCTTCGCATTTATTAGATGAATTAAGTAAAGTTGTAACACGATACGGTATAATAGATAATGGAACTCTAATTGAAGAATTAGATGCTAAAGATCTTAAAGAAAAATGTAAGAACAAATTAGTAATAGAAGTTAATGATATTATGAAGGCTAAAACATTAATAGCAAAAAAATTTGATATTAAAAATATAGTTGAAAAGGTAAATTCATTAGAGATATTATCAGACATTGAAAAAGCTGCTGAGATTAACACTTATTTAGTAAAAGAAGGATTATCAGTTAGTGCAATATATCCAAATTTTGATAGTTTAGAAGAATACTTTATGAAAAGGATTGGTGGTTAAAATGAAGAATTTACTTAAATTACATGTTAGAAATCTTTTTCATAGCAAACTATTCTATGTCTGTTTAGGAATAACTATATTATCACCTATCCTAAGCTTTATTACTGAATTAATTGCCCCAAATATTTCTTCTTTAACCGAAGAGATATTTAAAGATGGTATACCTATTACCAAGGTATTCCCAGAATTCATGGGATTTATGAAAGGTGGTATAGGACTTGTTGGTAAAATATTTATTGCTCTATTCTGCTGTCTTGAATTTACTGAAGGTACAACGAAAAACATAATCGCTAGAGGATATACAAGAACACAATATTTATTATCTAAATTTATAACAACAATCTTAGGATTATTCGTTATGTACTTAATTACTTTTGTTATTACCTTCATCTTATTTATTAAAAATGGTCTTGGATTTGAAAGTAATATGATATATCAACTAATTATCTGTATTTTTGAAACTATCGCTATTGCTACAATGTTTAGTACTTTCTCTATTTTGCTGGAGAAAAATGGATCTGCTATTATCGCCTGTTTATTTATTCCAACTGGAGTAACATTATTATTAACAGTATGTGATTCTTATTTAAAATTAAATGTAAGCAAATATTGGATAGAAAATATTTCCATGATGTATAGTGATAAGCCAATAATAAGTAATTTTTGGATCTCAATACTATATTATGCATTATATACAGTCTTCTTTATATTACTAGGTAATTATCTATTCAAGAAAAAAGAAATAAAATAATTAATAAGTACTTAATCAAAAGGATTAAGTACTTTTTTATAAAAAAACTCAACTTAATATTTAGTGAATTCAACTATGAAGTTATATACAAATTACTTTATCTAATATAAAATGAATTTATGAAAGGAGAAAAGTATGAAAACAAAAATATTTTTATTATTATTAATTATTACTGTTTTAGGAGTAACCGGCTGTAATAAAAATGAGGATGCTATAAAATTTAAAGAGGAATATGAAAGTTTTAATAATAAATCTAATAATTATTTTAAATATCGAAATATAAATATTGATGAAGATAATCCTTTTGTTTTCGCTACAGATGCAGAAATTGTCAAGAAAATAGAAAACAAAGAAACTTTTATTGTATATTTAGGCGATCCACAATGTCCATGGTGTAGAAGTATAATTGAACAGGCAATTAAATCAGCTAAAGATAATAAAATAGATAAAATTTACTACGTACGTTTCTGGAAAGATTTTCATGAAGAGCTAATTAGAGATGTTTATGAATTAGACGAAAACAATAAACCCGTTTTAAAACAAGCAGGATCAGAATCATATCCTAAATTACTTGAATATTTTAATGATGTATTAAGTGATTATACATTAAAAGATAATGAAGGTAATACCATTAATGTTAATGAAAAAAGAATATTCCTACCCAATTTTATTGCAGTAAATAAAGGTGAAGCAAAAGAATTAATTGAGGGAATATCTGAATTACAGAAAAATTACAACGATGAATTAACAGAAGAAATAATTAAAGATGAACAAAAAATATTTAATAATTTTTTTAATAAATATAAATAAAAAAAACTAGTTAACTAGTTTTTTTCTAAATATTCAATATTTATTATTTTATTACCATCATATGCTATTTTAAATACCATAGGATTTTTCATTTTATCATTGTATATTTTTTGATTATTAAATATTAAACACATGTTTTTTCCATCAAAAGAAAAGTCAGTATTATTTTGTAAAAAAGACATCATTATTATACCATGAATGAATAATGCTATTTTACTATCATTACTTTGTAAAACTTCATTGATAAAAGAATTAAATCTTTCATCTACTTCATTAAGTGACTCACCTGTTCCAAATTTATAATTCTTATCACTAAATGAATCTAATGTTTGATTTTCTGGTAATTCGCTAATTGTATTAACACCAAGATCTCTTTCGTTTATTCTTTTATCTAGTCTAATTTTTAAATTATTTATCTCTGCAACATATTTTGCTGTACCAAGTGCCCTAAATGAATCAGCGGAATAAATTGCATCTAAACTTCTTAAATCTTGTAAATCACGTAATTTTTTCGCATTTTCTTCACCTTCACTAGATAATATCATATTTCGATTATAATCACTCCAAGGAACGTTTTTATAATCAGAATAATTGTCTATTTCAATAAATGGTGCAGAATGTCTTATTAAATATATTGTTTTCATTATATCACTCCAAAATTATTATAACATAATATGCATAATACAATAATTATAACAGAATTATAGTTTACATATTTATTAACATAATACAGTGTAAAAGATTGACATATTATTTACATCATCATACTATTATTCATCTGATCAAGAGATTGTTGCATTAAATCATTGTTTTGCTGTTCCATCTGTGACTGAGTAGTATGACGCATTGTTTCTTCAATTAATCTTTTTTGTCTTTCTAATTCTTCTATTTCCCTTCTTATTTCTTCAGAACTTCTTCTCCTTGAATCATTATTATCCACTTTTAATCCACTCCTTATAATAAAATAATATCACATATTTATTAATAACACAATTGTTAAAGACTACTATTACATTTATAATGTCAAGAAATTTTACAACAATAAGTTAATAAAAACCATTTTTTACGCCACCATAAATGATACTAAAAAAAGCACTATCAATTATATAACAAATCACAGCTTTAAATAAAAATCAATTCTTGTAATTATTCTAATATTGGTGTATTAAATATATATGGAGGTAAAATATGGATGCAATATGTGGTGCCAATTGTAAAGAATGTGAATTATTTAATAATAGTAAATGTAAAGGTTGTAAAATTACCAATAGTTGCCCTTTTGGTAAAAAATGCTGGATAGCAAAATATATTGAACTTGGAGGAAAAGATAGTTTTGAGAAATTTAAAACAATATTAATAAATGAATTTAATTCCTTAAATATTGATGGTATGCCTAAAATAGAATGTTTATATCCCCTACATGGAGAATTTGTTAATATGGAATATTCTCTTCCAAATGGAAAACAGGTTAAACTATTAAATGATATGGAAGCATATCTTGGTAATCAAGTTAAATGTATGTTTAATGATAAAATTAAAAAATATTTTGGGATACTCGCCAATATGAATTTTTTACTTGTATGTAAATATGAAGAAAATGGTAAAAATCCCGAAATAATTATTTATAAAAAAAGATAGTATGCACTAAAATACAAATTTAAAAATAATCTTTTTGTGATAAAATAGATATATGTTATAAAAACGAGCGAATATTCCAGCAAAAATTGGTAGAGAAACGATTCTAAATATCATATGATTATATACGAAAGAAGGGATAATTATGGATATAGGAAAAAAAATAATGGATTTAAGAAAAAAACATGGTCTTTCTCAAGAAGAACTGGCTGAAAAAATAGGTGTTGCAAGACAAACTATTTCAAAATGGGAATTAGGAGAAACATCACCTGATTTAAAACAATCAAAAGAATTATCTAAAATATTTAACGTAAGTTTAGATGAATTAGTTAATAATGATATTAAAGATATTCTTGTTGAAAAAACATCAAATACTGAAAAACTAGCTGGCATAATTTTGAAATTATTGAAATTTGCAATAATTTTTATAGTTATTTTGCCAATACTTTTAATTTGTCTTAGAATTATATTCAAAAAAATACACGAACAAAATGCAGGAAGATTAATGAACATTAATATAAAATGTTCATTACATGATGAAACATATGGCTATGAATTTTTATATTACGAAAATAATGGTCAAATAAAAGAAGCTGGTGGCGATGGATATTTAATTAACATAACAGATGCTAATAAATATGAAGATGCTTATCAAGCACTAGATATAATTGATGCCTATGTAAAAAACAATGGTGGTACTTGTACAAGAAGCGAAGCAACACCAGCTAAAGATTAGTTAATAAAAAGTAAATAATAGAAATAAACGAGATAAAATATTTATGAAAAAGAAAAAAATTATAATTATATTAAGTATTATACTAATTATAGGAATTATATTTTTTATAATAAAACACTTTGGATTTAATTGGTTATTATCTTCGCAATATAATGAGAATGGAGTTAGTCACTTTTTAGTTGTAACTATTGATAAGAATCAACCCAATGAATATATTGGGGATTTAGATAATCATAAAATATATGTTGAAAATCTAAGTTTGAAAGAAACAAATTTTAGAAATGTAAATGCAGAAAATGTATCAATAAAAAAAGCAATTGAAGAAAATTTGGTATCAATAGCAGAATGGAAAAAATATGCTTGGAAAATAGAAAAAGATGGCAACGTAGAAATTTTAAAATATGATAATTATGAAATAGCTTGTACATATGACTCGTGTATCATAAGACCATTTTCATAATAATAAATACTGTGATAAAAACACTAACAGCTTAGTTAGTGTTTTAATATTCAATGACACGATAATCATTAGGGTTTAAAACTTTTTATTTATCAGTCAAATCATAGATAAATGCTACTTCATTATACTCTTTTCCTGCTAATTCAAATTTCTTTTCAGCAACTTTAATACCGCCTTTTGATTTATAAAAATTAATTGCATTTGTATTTTCTTTTACACACCATAGTCCCATTTTACTATTACCATTTTGTATAAATTCGTGCACAACATAATTAAATAGTTTTGAGCCTATACCAGTTCCAACATATTGATTTTTTACATATAATCCACATAATTCGCAATCTATATCTAAGTCCTTTGAAAATTGATTAACTAAAGTATATTCTGAAAAAGCTAATATTTCGTCATCAATTGTTGCCACTATCATCTTTCTTAAATTAAATTCATCTTCCATTCTTTTAATTTTTTTATCAATATTATTTCTCATATTATCAAGATGATCTTGTGCAATTATCCCATTATATGTTTTATTCCAACTATCAACATGCAACTTTGCAACCTCAGGAATGTCTTTAATAGTTGCATCTCTAATTATTAATTTATCCAAATTCATTTTAATCACCTAAAACCATTATATCATGTTTTATAATCTCAATGGCACCAGTAGTTACCCATTATGAAACTACTTATATGCTATCAGTTGCTATAAACAATATATCATAGATTGCTATTTTAACAAATTTAGAAACGTCTTGAATTTTAAATTTTCTTTTTTAAAATTCTTGCTACTTCATCTTTATGTCTTGGAAGCAAACCTTCTTCACTAGGATTATTTGAATAATAAATTGTTTTTACTAGATGCTCTCTTACTTTTTCTAAATCAGATATTTCACAATGCATTATTGATTTTATATCATCATCGTCAATTATACAATAATGTTCAATTTCTGGATGCATTTCTAAATACTTAATAATTTCGTCTTCTTTCCACATAGATAAGTATGTATTTTCACCTATTTTTTTCTCAACATTAGGAGTTCTTCCAATACATTCAATATTATATTTCTTAAACATTACAAATATTTCATTTATCCATGAGCCATCCATTACTTCCAATGTTTCTTCATCAATGGCATCTTTAGAAGCCGCTTCGATTACTATCTTACAATTATTTTCATTACAAATATCAGCAAGTATTTTGATTCTTTTTTCTATGTCTTCTAGCGAATTATAGTGATGTGTATCTAATACTCCATCAAAATCTAAAAATATTACATTCATTATTGTCACATCCTAATCCTATATATCAATTATAACACAACAAATTAAAAGCTCTAGCTATAAAGTTAGAGCAAACATTCTAATGGCAGGGGATGAGAGAATCGAACTCCCAACAGTGGTTTTGGAGACCATTATTATACCATTTAACTAAT